>ERZ781271.3-NODE-3-length-265286-cov-12.897832_pt1 | contig 265286 bp, 246 predicted proteins | sample MGYA00375849_ERZ781271 | MGnify/ENA primary metagenome ERZ781271 (study PRJEB29790, sample SAMN06051245) | human gut metagenome | host: Homo sapiens | place: USA: Cincinnati, Ohio | collected 2013-06-10 | study: EMG produced TPA metagenomics assembly of the Gut... | reverse complement strand
TAGACTTAGGATCTAGTGGGAGACCGTGCAGGTTCAATTCCTGTCATCCGCAGTACCAATGAAAAACCATGCTTGAATAAGCATGGTTTTTCTGCTGTAAATCATAAATTTAGTCAGTTTTCTTTTATAGGTGCTTATAAGTATAATCACCGTATAAAACTAAATTTTTATGGAAGAATATTTTTTTAAATATTAACAAAACAGCTTGACACATAGAATATTACCGTCTATAATGTTTAAATGTGACGTGCTGCAGTTATGTTCAAAATTAAACATGCTAAGCACTTACAGAGCGTAAAAAGTGTGATAAATGCCTACCAAAGCCCCGGTAATGGTATTTTAACATATAGAAGAGGCTATTATTAAAATAGCTGACATTAAAGAGACTATGAGTAACCAATATGTTTGGTTGTTGAAGATTATTCAAGGAGGTAAACCAATGAAAAGTTTTATGGCTAGTCCATCTACAATTGAAAGAAAATGGTATGTAGTTGACGCTACAGGACATACATTAGGTCGTCTATCATCAGAGATAGCATCAGTATTAAGAGGTAAGAACAAACCAACTTACACTCCACACGTTGATACAGGAGATAATGTAATTGTAATCAATGCAGATAAAATCAAAGTTACTGGTAAGAAAATGGATCAAAAGATCTATTACAATCACTCTGAATATGTAGGTGGAATGAGAGAAACTACATTAAAAGAGATGATGGCTAAAAAACCTTGTGATGTTATCACTCTTGCTGTTAAAGGCATGCTTCCAAAAGGACCTTTAGGAAGACAAATGCTTACTAAATTACATGTATATGCTGGTGCAGAACATGATAATGCAGCTCAAAAACCAGAAGTATTAGAAATCAAATCTAGATATTAATCGGAAATTGAAAGGAGGAAATCACAGTGGCTAAAGCAAAATTCTACGGAACTGGAAGAAGAAAAAGCAGTATTGCTAGAGTATACTTAGTACCAGGTACTGGTAAAATTACAATCAATAAAAGAGACATGGAAAACTATTTCGGTCTTGAAACATTAAAATTAATCGTTCGTCAACCACTTGTATTAACAGAAACAGCAGATAAATTCGATGTACTTGTTAACGTTCGTGGAGGTGGATTCACTGGTCAAGCTGGTGCAATCAGACACGGTATTTCAAGAGCATTATTACAAGCAGATGGTGACTACCGTCCAGCTCTTAAAAAAGCAGGTTTCTTAACAAGAGATCCAAGAATGAAAGAACGTAAAAAATACGGTCTTAAAGCAGCTCGTAGAGCACCTCAGTTCTCTAAGAGATAATTATTGCAAATTATACAACCCTCAAAGCCTTTGGCTTTGGGGGTTTTGTTATATACCCTGAAACATTCATTTGCATAGAATACATATGGTATACCTTAATAGACTTCAATGCAATGTGGAACATCGACCATGGATATATATTAATCTAAGTCTCCTAGAATAAATAATAAGCATGCCAAGATCCTGATTTCAGGAATCTCTTAACATGCTTAAACTTATATATTATAGGTCTATTTTTCCATATCTTCTTGCAAAGCCTTTAAAGCGGAAACTGCTCCACCATCGTATAGAATATCTACGCCACATAGATAGCTACATTCATCACTTACCATAAATGCCATCATTTTAGCAATTTCTTCTGGTTCACCAAGACGTCCCATAGCCCCTCTTAAGGCAAATGAAGCAGCTTGTTCTCCTTCGACTTCACCCATCGGTGTTTTAAATGTTCCTGGAGAAATAGAAATGATTCGGATGCCTTTCTTTCCATAACGTACAGCCATTCTAGAGGTATACCACACTACAAAATTTTTAGAAATAGTATAAGCCATTCCGGTTTTTTGTTCTTCGGCAACAGTATTAATCATTTGATTTGCGGCAGACTGGAATGCATTAACATCCTGCAAGCTTAGTTGATATATTTGTTTTGGAACGCTGCTTTCCGGTAGCATATATGCTGACATGGAGGAAACATTCAAGATGCAGCTACCTTCTCCCATGATTTCAGCGAACTCTTCATCAATATTTATAGTTCCAATTGCATTGATGGTAAAGATTTGTTCTCCATTTGCCATATGAGGGGAAACACCAGCAGCATGGATTACAGTCTTTACATTTCCTTGCTCACTAGCATATGTAGCTAGTCTCTTTACAGACGCTCTGTTTCCAATATCACACGAAAATGCTTCTGCATCAATTCCCAAAGCCTTTAGTTCTACAATTGCATCATTTAATTTTGATACTGTTCTTCCAACTAGAATAATTTTTTGAGTTTTACCAAGAATCTTTGCGGTTTCTAACCCCATACCGCTTCCACCACCGGTTACTATACATATATTGCCCATATTAACACACCTTTCTTTGTTTATCTATTTGTCTATTATAGTATTTAGTGTATAATAAATTCAATCAACAAAATTCGTAATCTGTTGGTTTATGGGGAATCGTGTCTGTTTCTACACCAATATTTTTTATAATTCAAATATGATAAAAAGAGGACTATTAAATGGAGTTAAGCACCAAAATTAACAAAAGTAAGTTATCTTTAAAACAGGCATTACTTATTTTGATGAAGAAAAAAAGTTTTAATAAAATTACAATCAAAGAGCTATGTAAACTAGCGAATCTGAATAGATCCACATTCTATGCAAACTACGGTGATATTAATGAATTGCTGCTTGATATTCATACAGATCTTTTTCGTAGTATGTCAGAAGTATTAGGAGGCTCAAGTAAGGCTTCGCGTGAATCTAGCTACGAAGTATATACGGGAAAATTAATAAAAATCGTGAAATACCTTGAAGAGAATAAAGAGATTTTTCAACTTTTGCTTTCTAACAACGAAGATAATTTGTTTGAAAGGAATTTATTGGATTTTTATATGAGCCTGTATGTAACAGAAAATGACTCTTATATAGACCGCTATATCTTTATGTACCATTCTATTGGGAGCTTTTCTATGGTGAGCCAGTGGCTGCACGATAAGACACCATGTTCTTCGGAAGAATTGGCAAAGTTGATTTGTGCAATGACTGATAGTGTAAGAGAATTTTAAAATCAATTCATAAAATTATTAAAACCCCGCAACAAATCCTTGTAATCATAATTTAACAAGGATTTGTTGCAGGGTTTTATGGCTCTTTAAGTACATTTACATGTTACTGCACACGAAATATGTTATAATAATACACCTTTCCTCACAAAGTCTTAAGCGCATTCAACCCGTTATAACGATCAATAAGAAAAGAAAGGCGAAGTAAGAAGAGTGTATTAACATCTTCCAGATTAATATGACATAGTTCTACAATACGATTTATACGATAGACCAGAGAGTTACGATGAATAAAAAGGCTTTCTGAAGTCAATTTAATACTGCACCCTTTATCTAAGTAGATACACAATGTCTCATATAGCTGAGTATTATTTTGATGATCGTATTGCCTTAGCGTTACTAAGGCTGGATGGCAAAACCGTCCTAATAGATCCGGATTCTTCACCTCTGAAAATAAATCAAAAACTTGATAATCGAGATAGCGGCATATGGACTCTTCAGGATTTAATTTCTGTCCAAGTTCCAAGGCTACATAAGCTTGCTCGTAGTGACTGGCGAAATTCTCTATATTAGAGAATGAATTACTTATCCCAATTCGTACATGCTCTTTTTCTGTAAAATCCTTTAGTGTTTCGCTCAATTCATAATCTGTTTCCGTATGTTCTTTTAATGGAATCATTGCAACTATTCCATTTTTATGGTATGTAACATGGGCTCCGGGAATCTGCGTCTTCAAACTTAGGTTTACAAACCTTTTTAAGTATTCACGTCCTAGAAATCTAGTAGGGCGAATAAATAGTACTAACATGTTATCTGGAAAATGAAGTTCTGTAAGCCTTGGTAGAAGATCCTTAGAAGGGGTTCCAATCAGTAGGTCATATAGTAATTGTTGATACAGACTGCTTTCCTCAAAGAGGTCTGCTCTATAGTAAGCTATGGTATAACTAATAATATGACTCACTGTACTGAGCATTTCATAATGATAGGGAAGAAATTTGTTCTCACTCTCTATCATCAATAGAAAACCAACTTGCATTCTATTATGAAAAACCTTACTACTTAATTTGCGATAGGGAGATACAGAGCAGGTAACTTCTACAGCAGATGTAGTTGGAGCTGCATTCTTAATAGAATCCAGTTCTTTTACTTCTTTTATAAATTCATAAGAACAGTATCCCTGCTTTATATTTTCCTTCCAAAGAGGGTCAAGGACGGGGATAGAGCTAGAACTGGCGATGATTTTGAAATTCATATCACAAAAAAGCAAAGAATTCCCTAATCTTATAGAAGCGGCATCTAAAACAGTCTCAATACTATTTGTCTGATCTGCAAGGCCAGTAAGTTCCTCAAAAAGTCCTTTACTGTAGGTGGTTTCAATCAATATTTTTGCCTCGTTAAATAAGGTAAACAAAGAAGATTCTTCTACTAAAGCAAGGTTTTCCACTGAAGCAAGGTTTTCTGCTAAAGTAAGGTTTTCTGCTAAGGTAAGGTTTTCTACTAAATCAAGGTTTTCTACTAAATCAAGGCTTTCTATTAAATCAAATTTCTCCATTAAAGTAGGATTTTCTATTGAGGAAGCATTTACCCCAGTGGATAAGAGCATAGACTTGTCCATATGTGCGAGAATACATTGAGATGGAAGAGGAATTCCGTCCTGTAATTGTTTAACGTAACCAAAATAAAGGGTGCTCTTACGTTTATCATGTTTGTTGTCAATCAAAGCAATATCTTGTATCTCGATATCCTCTCCTTGGGATAAAATGTCTATCCTATAGTCGTTCGACAGTATTTCTACTAATTTTGAAAAGGTCATATTTTTTCCTCATTATTAACAAAAATGTTGTAGTGATATTATTACTATAGTGCATAGTAAACAAATTGTCAAATTTTTATCATTCATCATACACATTGTAAGATTAGATGTTTCAGTGTATTCTAAGGACATAAAAACAGAAGAGTATTCCGTTAAATAAGGAGGAGAAAATGTTTAATAAATTGTTTGAACCAGGGAAAATAGGAAAGGTAAGCATTAAAAATCGTTTGGTAATGTCTCCAATGGGCTGTGGACTTGCGAATCTTGATGGAACACCATCTGAGGATATGATTGCTTTCTATGAGGCGAGGGCTATTGGCGGTGCAGGACTCATTATCCCGGAAATCACACGTGTAAATGATGTACATGGGGCAGGTCTTATGAGACAGTTATCAGTTACCAAAGACAGACATATTGAACCACTATCAAAACTCGCAGAAGCAGTACATAAACACGGAAGTAAGATTTTTATTCAATTGCATCATCCGGGACGTGAGACAGTTTCAGCACTCCTTGGCGGACAGCCAGTAGTTGCACCATCTCCGATCCCATGTAAGTATCTCAAACAGGAAACACGTGAGCTAAAGACCGAAGAAGTAAAAGAATTGATTAATCAGTTTATTGATGGTGCAGTCAGAGTACAAAAAGCAGGCTGTGATGGTGTAGAACTGCATGCAGCTCATGGATATCTGCTACAACAGTTTTTATCTCCATATACGAACAAAAGAGAAGATGAATATGGTGGAAGTTTTGAAAATCGTCTAAGAATGATTCAAGAAATTATCGTAGGGATTCGTAAGGTATGTGGACCTGGCTTTCCTATTGGAGTTAGACTTAGTGTAGAGGAGTTTCTAGAAAAGACAGGGGTAACAGAGGAATATATCCATATTCAAGATGGTATTAAAATTGCCATGGTATTAGAAGAAACAGGTATAGATTTTATTGATGTCAGTTGTGGATTATATGAAACAGGAATTACTAGCGTAGAACCGATTTCTTTCCCACAAGGTTGGAGACGCGATATGATTATGGCAGTTAAAAACCATGTAAATATTCCTGTCATTGGTGTTTCTGCAATAAAAGAGCCTGCAGTGGCAGAGAAGTTCTTAGAAGACGGAGTAGAAGACTTTGTATCCATGGGAAGAACTTGGCTTGCTGATGAAAATTGGGGCAAGAAAGTACAGGAAGGTAGAGAAAAGGAAATACGCAGGTGTGTTTCTTGTCTACGTTGTTTTGAGAGTTTGAATCAATATAATGCGGCAGGATTACCACCAGAATGTTCCTTGAACCCAAGGCTTGCCAAAGAACGTAGATATGGAGAACTAATTCATGATACAAAAGGTCATACTGCAGTTGTAGTTGGTGGTGGACCTGCTGGAATGTGTGCAGCACAGACACTTGCCTCACGTGGAGTAAAAGTGACACTTATAGATCGCCAAGGTGAACTTGGAGGAACCGTAAATCTTGCTAAGAAACCACCATTAAAAGAACGTATGCAGTGGATAGCAGAATATTATCAGAATGAATTTGAGAGACTAGGAGTAGAAGTAAAGCTTAATACAGAAGCTACTGCAGATATGATAATGTCTTTTAAACCAGATGCAGTAATTGTTGCAACAGGTTCTACTTCAATTATCCCTAATAAAATACCAGGAGTTCATGGTAACTCAGTATATACAGTAGAAGATGTATTAACGGGAGAAGCTGTGTTACAAGGGAAAAAAGTAGCGGTAATCGGTGCTGGACTTACCGGGCTAGAAACAGCAGAATATCTTTGTACGAATGAAAATCAAGTTGTAGTGATTGACATGCAAGAGAAAGTAGCACCAAATGCAAACCATACCAATGTTGCTGATGTCTGTGGACGATTGGCTAAGTCTGATGTACAATATATGTTAGGATATGCATTAAAAGAAATTCATGAAGATTATATAATGTTAGAAAAACCAGAAGAGCACAAAGAAGAAAAGGTATCTGTGGATGCAGTAGTGTTATCTCTTGGATATCGACCAGATCAGTCTTTAGTTTCTGAGTTAGAAGCAAAAGGAGTGGTTGTAAAACTAATAGGAAGTGCTATACAAGATGGAGCAATTGCACCAGCAGTACGAACAGGATATGAAGTTGGACGTGAATTATTTGTAGAGAAGCACATTCCAAGTTTTCGAATTACAAAAGACGAGCTTGCAAACTTTGGTAAAATTTCGCTTATGGATAATCAGGAAGGAATCTATATCAGTTATTTAACTGATCCAGCAGCAATTGCAAGGATTTTACCTCCACCATTGAAACCATTTTCTATGCCAGTAGTTACGTTGTCTGTCTGTCATGTAAATAATCCAACTTTCGCAGATGATTACTATGAAGCTATATTAGGTGTTTATGCAACTTATGGAAAGACACTTGGCTTATATCCAGTAGGACTTGTGTTAGGTGGACCAGGTGCTGAGATGGCAGTGCAATGTGGTCGTGATAACGGAAGTATTCCAAAGAAGCTAGGTGCAGAGTTTGTTATTAGAAGAAATGGAGATACAGTAACAGCAGGAGTGACTAGAAGAGGAACACAACTTGTAGAGGTAACGATGAAGTTAGGAGAATACAACAGTCCTCTTACAGCAGCGCTTTATCAGTTCCCAGCAGCAGGAAAGCAGACATTTGGAGGCGGATTCTATTTCCATATTGACCGTGAACCAGATGAAGATGGAGTATCTCATTTTAAAAACGCTTCCTTGCTTATGAATCAATGCGAATATAATTATCAGTCATGGGAACCAGGACTTGCAGCATTGAATCTAAAATCAAGTGTGGACGACCCATGGGCAGAATTACCGATCAATACCATTATCGGTGGTGCATATTCTAAGAACAGTTTACTAGTTCATAAATTAAATTTAGTAGAGAAATTGGAAGCTGATGAGGTAGTACCATATCTATTAACAGGTCGCTATGATCGTACTGCATTCATGGAAACTGGACGAATTTAATTTATTATAATTTGTTATTCACCTAAGTTATTATATTCAATTACGAAACTCTTTGTAATGAAAACAAACATATCAATGTGCCTTATGTCTGTTGTCATAATCTGATTTGTGATTACGTCACATACAATGTTTTGGTTGAATGATAAGCTATCAACATGGAAAAGAGTTTCGCAGTTGACTAACTATATTATAAAAAAGAAAGGAAGTATAAAAGATGGAGAATTTATTTGATTTAACAGGAAAAGTAGCAGTTGTAACAGGTGCAAGTTCAGGGCTTGGAGCAGACGCGGCTTTGGCATATGCAAAAGCTGGAGCAGATGTTGCAGTATTAGCAAGACGTGTTGACAAACTGAATGAAGTGAAAGCGGAAATTGAGAAGACAGGTCGTAAAGCGATAGCTATCGGATGTGATGTTACCAATGAAGAAAGTGTAAAAGAAGCAATGCAGACAGTTATTGATACTTTTGGTCATATTGACATTTTATTAAATAATGCAGGTATCGCTGTTCGTGGTGGTGTAGATAGCATGACAGAAGAGGATTGGGATAAGTCCTTCGATATTAATGTTAAGGGAATCTTTTTAGCTAGTAAGTATGTTATTCCTCAAATGAAAGAAAGAGGATATGGTAAAATTGTAAATATTGCTTCTGTCAACGCAGTGATTGCAGATAAGCATGATATGTTTATCAGACATTCCTATAACGCATCTAAGTCAGCGGTTCTTGGCTTAACAAAAGGTATGGCTTGTTCTTACGCTAGATATGGAATAACAGTGAATGCTATCGGACCAGCACTTTTTGAATCCGAGATGACAGCAGGAACATTATTCAAATCAGAACAGTTCCTTAATACTTATAATGCAGTGAATCCAGCAGGACGTCCAGGCAACAAGGGTGAATTAAATGGTACTGTCTTATATCTTTCAAGTGATGCTTCTAGCTACGTACAGGGCCAGTTTATAATTGTAGATGGTGGTGGAGCTCTCGTATAGGGGTATGAGATAGATTAAGTATAAGTAAATAAAATCTTTAGGGAGTTTCAAAAACTTCTATAAGAACAAATAGTTGATATTGTAACGAATAGAGTTATACTCTACTAGTTACGATATCAACTATTTTTTTATCAAGATATGTAGAAGATAGAAGATATTCTATTATGGGTTGGTGTTATCCATAGCATCAAACGTATAATTATTGATACTGGACCGAACTAATTCGATGAATTTCTTAGAAGTCGCAGAAAGCGATTTATTCTTATTGTAAATAAGGCTATAAGGATAGCTAGGGTGTTGAACAGGGAGATTCAATAGTTTTAGCAAGCCATATTGTAACTCAAATTTCACTGCAACATAGGGCATAAGAGAAACCCCTAGATTAGAGCTAACGGCTCTTTTAATTGCATCAATATTTCCTAAACACATAGTGATTTTTTCTGGAATGTTGATAGCTCTGATAAAATCGACGTAATAAGAATATAATTGGGAATCGGTTTTATGTACAATAAAATTCATTTCTCTTAAGTCTTCAACTTCAACCACTTTGAGACTACAATAGGGGTTTTGAGGAGATGCAACAATAACTAATTGATCATCAAAGAGCTTTTCTACATATATATTATTATGATAGAAACAGTTTCCGCCATTTAGCGCAATATCTATAGTACCGCTTGTAATTAAATGAGAAATCTCTGAAGTATTTCCTATATGTAAGTTAAATTTTAAATTGGGATACTGTTTATTAAACTCTCCGATTATATCAGGAAGAATGTAAGAGCCTGGAGTATTACTTCCACCGACATTTAGGGTTCCACCGATAAAGTTCTGTGTAATAGAAATTCTATTCTCAAGTTCATGAATAATATCAAATATTCTGTTGGTATATTCTTGAAGCATAAGTCCATTTTCATTCAAAAATATTCTATTTCCAATCTTGTTAAATAGCTTTAGTCCAATTTGTTCCTCAAGTTTTTTTATTTGAATAGAAAGTGCAGGTTGACTGATATGAAGAATCTCTGAAGCTTTTTTGTAGCTTTCATACTGAGCAACCGTATTAAATAATTCAAGGTAATGTAAGTCCATGATTAACCTCCAACTTAAGTAGTTACTACCTGTTTTTATCAATAACTTTGGTATATGATTTATATTTATATATTGTATTTGAAATAAATTTATAAAAGGATACTATTTAATTACAAGGAAAAATATCATAATGGATTTTACGAATGTCTAGATAGTCAATTGCAAAAATCACAGATATGTTATTGTCATGGAGAAGAGTTGTGCAATTGCCTACAAATTCTTAAAATTAAAAGGAGAGTTAGTATGCTATTAAGTATCGGTGTTCCACTTAAAGTGATGGGAATAGGAATTGTTATATCGTATGGAATTGCGTTTCTAATTAAAATTTTATTGGTATGTATTAGAATGTTTAATAAAAGTCAAAAACATAATAACTAAAGGTATATCTGAATTATACATCATAATGTACAGAACAGGGGATAGAGTTGAAAAAACGATAGTTTTTTAGCAAAAACTTAATGTAAACATTAGATTCTCCAGATATCAGAAAGGGGTATGTTTATTGATATGAAAATTATAGAGTTGTTTCAGGGCATTAGTACAATGTTTCAACAAGAACCAAAGGTTGTTATATTGCGAGTTGTTTTAATATTTTTAGGATTTTTGCTTGTTTACTTAGGGAAAAAGGGGACATTAGAGCCGCTTATTATGATACCGATGGGGCTTGGTATGTCAGCAGTTAATGCTGGAGTTTTATTTATGGAGAATAATCAAATTGGTAATTTAATTATCAATCCGTTGTTAACTACCACGGATGATTTAATGAAGTATATGCAGATTAATTTTCTACAACCAATATATACATTAACGTTTAGTAATGGACTTATTGCTTGTTTGGTCTTTATGGGAATCGGAATTTTATGCGATATTGGTTACGTGTTAGCCCATCCGTTCATTAGTATGACCATCGCTTTATTTGCGGAACTTGGAACGATTGCAACCTTTCCAATTGCGAAACTTATGGGGCTATCTGATGGGGCAGCGGCAGCAGCTTCTATTATTGGTGGGGCAGATGGGCCAATGGTGCTATTTGCAGCATTAAAACTAGCACCAGAATATTTCGTACCGATCTCGATTGTTGCATATCTATATCTAAGTCTTACATATGGAGGGTATCCATATTTAATCAAGCTTCTAATACCGAAGGAGATAAGAGGACAGGTAATCGTAGATAAAAAGCCAAAACATAATATTACATCCTCTGAGAAGTTGATCTTTGCTGTTATTGCGAATGCCTTACTTTGCTTGTTGTTCCCTGTTGCAGCACCACTGTTTTTGAGTTTCTTTATTGGTATAGTAATAAGAGAATCCGAAATTAGTAAGTATGTAAAACTTATTGAAGATGGATTTTTATACTTTGCAACATTTTTCTTGGGGTTAATGCTAGGTGTTTTATGTGATGCAAGTACGTTATTAAATCCTGTTGTACTTAAATTATTGGTTCTTGGTATTGTGGCATTAACGCTTTCAGGAATCGGTGGTATATTGGGTGGATATGTTATTTATCTATTAAGAGGGAAGAACTTTAACCCGGTGGTTGGTATTGCAGGAGTTTCCTGTGTTCCATCAACCGCTAAGGTAGCACAAAAAGAAGTACAAAAGGTTAATAAATGTGCATTCATTCTGGATTATGCGCTAGGAGCTAATATTTGTGGTGTAATTACTACGGCTATTCTTACAGCTATATACGTTACACTTTTGCAGTAATAGTAGTTATTTTTTGTATAAATAGTATGTAAATAGAGAAGGACACAGTAAATTTTACCGTTTAGGCGGAATGAATTTGTTGTGTCCTTTTCATTGTGTCCCGAGATAGGACGGTTCTAAGGATAAAATAGTATGAATAGCTAAAGAAAGAATAATAAAAGAATAATAAAAAGAAAATAATAACTAATATAAAGAATTATGTTGACTTAAATAATTATAAATGATATATTAAATTTAACATAAAAAATAACAAATTAAGGTAAAAATCACTAAAAACATAAATTAATATGACTTCTAGATAAACAAGCTTGCATTGATTAAAATGAATAGCTTGTTTTTTATTAAAAATTCTTGGAAGCTTAATAACATGATTTGAGAGCTTACCAACAAAAATATATATAAATTCAATTCGTATTATTGACTTCTAAGAGTTTACTATTTTTTAAGGAGGGTATTTTTATGTTTAAGGTTCAAAAGAAACTAACATCATTGCTATTACTATTTATTATGGTGTTGGGAAGTATTTCGGGGCACTTAGTTACTGCGAAGGCGGCAGACTCAAGACCGGAAGGATTTGTCTATGCGCAGGGAACAAAATTCATGTGTGATGGCAGTCCGTATTATTATGGGGGAACAAACTGTTATTATCTAATCTACAAATCAAAAACGGAGGTAAACAATGTAATTGAAGATGCATCTGATATGGGGATTAAAGTAATCAGAGCATGGGGGCATCTAGATGTAGGTACTAAAACAGGGAAAACCAATTCTCAAGGATATCAAGTGTTTGAGAATAACAATGATGGATCAGGTGAAAAGGACGGGGTGTATTTTCAATATTTTGATTCAAAATTAAAGAAACCGGTAGTTAACGAGGGTGCAGACGGATTGCAAAGATTAGACTATGCAATCGCAAAAGCTGAGAAAGAGAATGTAAAGCTTCTTATTACCTTCACAAACTATTGGGAGGCATTTGGTGGAATGGGTCAATACGCCAAATGGGCGAAAGAAGCAGGAATAGCATCTAATCTGACAGGGGATGATTTCTATACCAATGAAACCTTAAAGGGTTGGTACAAGAATTACATAAATACTTTGCTTAATCATACAAATCCTTACACAGGTAGAAAATTAAAGGACGAACCAGGTGTTTTTGCATGGGAACTTGCGAATGAGCCAAGATGTAAAACAGATGCAGGCTGTAAGAATGATGTAATATACAAGTGGGCAAAAGAGATGTCTGCATATGTAAAATCAATTGATCCCTATCATATGGTTTCTGTTGGCGATGAAGGATTTTATAATCTTCCATATAACTCAGTACAAGAATCGAGTTGTAGCTATATCTGGTATGGAGCGGAAGGTGTAGATTTTGAAAAGTTGATGACAATTGATACCATTGATTTTGGGACTCCTCATATCTATGTAGATCAGTGGGGGATGAAATATACTGGAGATGGTCAAGATGACATGCTTTGGTTAAAAAAACATGCCGAGACAACGAAGGCGAATAATAAGCCTGTTATATTAGAAGAGTTTGGTATTAAGGATAAGTCCTTAAGGGATGCTGAATATACACAATGGTACAATGTTATTGAAGGAAATACTTATGATGGGCTTGAATATGCTGGTTCTAACTATTGGATGATAGCATCGTATCTTGATGATGGAACCTTATATCCTGATTATGATGGATATACAGTTTATGGGCCTTCTGAAGCAACGCAGACAGCAACAACAAGAAGATTAATTATGAATCATAATCAAGTAATGAACAAGAAAAATATAGCGAATAGTGTAAATGTTTCGCAGGTGAATTTCGACAGAAGTAGTCCAACTGATATTGTTGTAAAGGCGGTAATGAAGACGGGAAGTATTACTGGACTTACAAGCAATGATGTAGAGATGAAGCTAGGTACAGATTATACAATTAATTCAGACACAATTACAATTAAGAAAGAATATTTCGCTAAGAAAGAACTAGCAAAATACACGTGTAAAGTATTAACTTCTGCTGGAAACAAACCAACATTTACAGTGAATGTAACCGATAGCAAGGTAGCAAACCCAGAATTATCTACCTATACAATTGCAATCGATAAAAACACGAAAGTATGCAAAGACGTTCAGGTGACAATGACACCAAATGGTAGTGTGTTCCGTGGGATTAAAAATGGTTCAAAAACATTAGTACAGGGAAGTGATTATATAGTAGACGGGAATACGGTGACTTTTAAGAAAACCTATCTTACATCACTTGCTACAGGTAATGTGGTACTTACTTTTGATTTCTATGAAGGAATTGACCGTGAACTTACTGTTAGTGTAACAGATTCCACAGGAAAAGATTCTTTCGATACATTCGATGGCTATACTTCTGTAGATGAATTGAATACAGCATATAGTAAGAATTCCAGTGGTAATAGTGTAGGTCTAAATCTAGTTACGAAGAATGGTTCACAGGCATTATCATTTGCCTATAATGTTGGAAGTCCCAATTATTGCGGTGTGAATAAGGCGATGATAAACAAAGATTTTGCTTCGTTTCTAGGTATTGAGTTATGGATAGAGGGTGATGGGTCAGGTAATGAAGTGACCATTCAATTTAGAGACGACAATGACCATTACTGGGAATCCTATATTAAACTTGATTTTACAGGTGGTAAGACTGTTCAACTTCCATTTAGTGGATTCAAAGCACCAAGTTGGCAATCAGCAAGTTCAATTCCTAATATAGCAGCAATTAATCAGTTTTCTATCTATGTTGGTTCTATATCATCTAAGACAACAGGAACGATATACCTCGATGAAATTGTTGCTTATAAAAATCAGGTAGAGATTACAACACCATATATACAGAACTCCGAACTAGAATACAATATACAACAACCTTCAGATTTAGTAACAGACGTAGTTTTTTATGGAACTACACTTAAATCTATAACATATAACGGAACAGCTTTAGCGCAAGGAACAGACTATTCGATTAATGGAGGTCAGATAAGAATAAATCAGGTATTTTTAAATACTTTGGTAGAAGATGGCCAATATAAGTTAGTATATACTTTCAGTGATAACACTACGGCAGTACTTACTATAACGGTTACGGGAAATGGGATTGTTATACCAGGAGAAGAAATAGTAATTGATTCTTTTAATAACTTGGTTTCTTCTAATTATGTGAGAAATAGCAATGGGAATAGTATTACCGTTACTTCATCATCAGGTAAGGCGAAGATTAGTTATACCGTAGGTAATCCTGAATATGCTGGTATTACTAAAACATTTTCCTCTGCGATGGATTGGTCGCAAGGCGGTAAGGTTAAAATAGATCTAGTGAACGATATAGCTGGAAGAAATCTTGTAATACAATTCCGCGATCAAAGCGGTAATTACTTTGAAGCAAGAAAAAGCTTATCAGCTGGTACTTCAACCATTGAGATTCCAATAAGTGATTTTAAGACTCCATCATGGACACAAAGTGCAGTAGCTGATTTATCAAGAGTTACAGAATATTCAATCTATATAGAAAAGGGTAGTGCAAGTGCGGGAAGCGGGACCTTATATATGGATAATCTAGTACTTGTGAAAACAGACGATGAGCCAATTGTTAGCAAGATCGTAATTGATACCTTTGATAATATCAACTCATCAAATTATAGAAGGAATGAGAATGGAAATGCGATATCCATTACCTCTGAGGGAGAAAGAGCAAAGGTAAGTTATACCGTAGGTAATCCGGCTTATGCTGGTTTTACGAAAGCTTTCTCTAGTGGGATGAACTGGACTACTGGTAAGACGATGAAACTAGAGGTTACTAGTGATGCCGCGGGTAGAGATCTTGTTATACAGTTTAAGGACAAGAATGGGAGTTATTTTGAAGCAAAGAAAACCCTCTCAGGGGGAAGTAATACAGTAACAATTTCTCTAAGTGAGTTCAAGACACCATCATGGGCACAAAGTGCAACACCTGACTATTCTATGATAACGGAGTATTCCATTTATATTGAAAAAGGAACAGCGATAGCAGGAGCTGGAACCCTCTATGTAGATAATCTTATTCTTGAATAATATACTTTTTCTTGATAGTATAGTTGGGTAGTTAAAACTGGTTTGAAGCTAAGGCTTCAGACCAGTTTTTGCGTAATAGAAGTTCTGGTAATGACTACGTGCAGGGCGAGAGAATGTTGCTGAGTTACAGCTCTTACCTAGCTAATTTTCTACAGTTCTAATTACTATTATTATATGGTAGAATGTAAGTACATAAGCAACTAATCATCTAGGATTAGATTGGATCTACACATGAGTAAATTAAGTGAGAGGGAGTTATCTAAATGAAAGGAAAAGGCCGTGAACATATGTTAATTGATAGAGAGATGTCTTATGAGCAATTAAGAAGCTATATCATAGATACCACTAGTTTTGGTATTGAAGAATTATCAGATGCAGAGAGAGAAGAACGCGAATTATGTGTTAAACAAGCCAAAGAAGATATGGATAAACTTCTTCCAGAAGGTATGAACACAGTAAACAATAAAATTAAAGAATATGTGGATGAAGATGGGGAAGTAGTTGGAGCGTTGTGGACAACTGTTCGAAAGGAAGAGGATTATCTGTTGTTAGCTATGATCCATGTGAAGGAAGAACAAAGAGGCAAGGGTTATGGTAAGAAATTAATGGATTTAGTTATCGAAGAAGCAAAGGAAAAAGGTCTTGAATTAGTAGCACTTGGAGTATACAAAACGAATGAGACAGCAATTTCCCTATATAAAAAATGTGGTTTTATTATCTTTGATGAAGAAGATTTACGTTATGCTATGTTACGACAATTGAATGAAGACTAAGGTAATTAGATAAAGAAGTGAGGAAATAAGATGGAAAGAAATTGTAGTTTGAATGAGATATCAGATGGAAGATTTTATGAACTAAATGATATGGTGAAGGCAGGTTGTGATGATTGTAAGGGGTGTTCCGCTTGCTGTCAAGGAATGGGGAATTCATTAGTTCTTGATCCCCTAGATATTCATCGTCTGTTAGTAAACTTGGATTGTAGATTTGAAGAATTGTTAGTAGATAAGGTTGAACTTAATCTGGTAGATGGAGCAATCTTACCAAACCTTCGCATGGTTGGGGAACAAGAGAGATGTGTCTTCTTAAACCAGGAAGGCAGATGTGGTATTCATGCATTTCGTCCGGGATTTTGTCGAATATTCCCTTTAGGAAGGTATTATGAAGATGGAAGTTTTAAATATATCTTGCAGGTAAATGAGTGTATAAAACCGGGTAAAACAAAAGTTAAGGTAAACAAGTGGATTGATACGCCTGATCTGAAAAGAAATCAGGAGTTCGTTAATGAATGGCATTATTTTTTGAAAGATGTGCAGGCTGCAATGACGACCGCACAAGACGAAACGCTTAGAAAGAAAATCACCATGTATGTGCTTCAACTATTCTATGTAACACCATTTTCAAAAGAAAAAAACTTCTATGATCAATTTGCAGAGCGATTGGAGATTGCGAAAAAAGAGTTAAGCAAGAAGAATTAAGAAAAATGAAAATCCTGTTATTAGATTAGAGGATATCTACATAAATGATTTTATAAGTACTACCAGTTGACAAAGAATAATAGACACGCTATCATATAAAACATATAGAACTAATATGAATTTGCAATAAAAGATTTTATCTATTAAGGATGGTATATATGTTAAACGAGTTTTCAAGAGCGCAATTATTACTAGGTGAAGAGCATATGCAAAGTCTTAAAGATGCAAGAGTAGCCGTGTTTGGAATTGGTGGTGTAGGTGGATATACAGTGGAGGCGCTTGCTAGATGTGGAGTGGGTGCATTTGATTTAATTGATGACGATAAGGTATGTTTAACGAATATTAATCGTCAAATCATAGCAACAAGAAAGACCGTTGGTAAATATAAGGTTGATGTAATGAAAGAGCGTATTCTTGACATCAATCCCAAGGCAGAAGTAACCGTTCATAAGTGTTTCTACCTACCAGAAACGGCGAATCAGTTTGACTTTACACAATATGCATATGTTGTAGATGCGGTAGATACGGTAACAGCAAAGCTTGACATTATCATGAGAGCCAAAGAAGCAGGGGTACCTGTGATCAGTTGCATGGGAGCGGGGAACAAATTAGATCCAACAAAATTCGAAGTAACGGATATCTATAAGACAACCATGTGTCCACTGGCTAAGGTTATGCGTAGAGAATTAAAAAAGAGAGGCGTTAAGAAATTAACAGTGGTTTATTCAAAGGAAAAACCAACTAGACCATTGGAAGATATGTCAATGAGTTGCAGAAGCAATTGTATCTGTCCACCAGGTGCACAGAGAAAATGTACGGATCGACGAGACATTCCAGGAAGTTTATCTTTCGTCCCTTCTGTTGCAGGGCTTATTATGGCAGCGGAAATTGTTAAGAATTTAGGTATTGAACAAAATATCTAGATATTCTATTTCTTTAGAAAAACTAACTATAAACTATAGTATGAAACGACTGCTACACTATATTTATAATAGTGTAGCAGTCGTTTCTGTTTTATGGAGTATAATGCATCTCAAACAAATTATAGAATACTTGATACCCCATACCTAGGTACAAGGATATTGCAGGAATGTTTTCACCAACTACACTAAGAGTAGCTTGGGTTTCTCCAAGTTCTTTCAGGTACCTAAGTGAAGTTGCGATGGTTTCACGTGCAATATTCTTATGTCGATAGTCAGGAATGGTAAATATATTCTCTGTAGCACTTCGTCCATCACCGATTCCCCAAACGGTAACGGAGGATACAACTTTGTCGCTGTCTTTTGCAACGAAAACTTTAGTAGTATCACCATTTAGACGAAACCAAAGCTCGTGCTCACTATCCCTGACATTGTCAAAGCCCAGCTCATTAGCTTCCATATACTGCTTCATTCCATCAGCCTCAAAAGAATGAATACCGATAGAAATCGATTCAGGGATTGTATAGTTTGGAATTTCACCAGTTAAATCAAAGGATAGAACAGGAGTGATACCATGAGCAGTAAATTGTTCTTTTAATAATTGTTCCATATCTTCTAAGCTAGAATCCTCGCACCAACAACGCATTACGATTTTTTTGTCTGAGTATTTCTCTTTGTAAGTAGCAAAATGCTTCTTCAAGGCATCAATAAGAAGATGCTTTACTAACCTGAAATCGGGACGATTCTCCTGAACATGACATTCAAATTGCATATAGTATTCAGGAATATGTGTAACGTTACTCTCAATGTAGTACCAAGTGCCACCATAGGAAAGTGCCGCCACACCGATGACAGAATCATCTTCATCGACGGCGACTATGGCATCATCCTTATGAAAATCTTTTTGCCATTGTAATTGAAGCCACATAAAAAAATGGATATTCTTAATGGACTCCAAATCTTTTTCTTGAAACTCTCGTGTTGATATCATAATAACAATCATACTCCTCTCAAAAGCACAGATATTTTATTATCGATATTTATTATATAAGTGGGAATAATCTGATTGTATCAGAGGCAAATATAAAATTCAATTCAATGGGAACTACCAAAACTGATATAGTTATAGTCGCCAGTTTTATTTCTTTGGTTTTTATTTGACAAATTACTGTAGTAGGAATATAATTGACTCAGAGTCAATTAAAAAGGAGTGTGTATTAGTATGAGTAAAAGAGTGGTATTGATAACAGGTGCATCATCAGGGATAGGTAGAGACACAGCGTTAGTTTTAAAGGATATGGGATACACCGTATATGGTGCTGCACGTCACATGGATAAGATGAAAGACTTGGAGAAGAAAGGAATCTATATCTTACCAGTGGATGTAACGGATGAAGAATCCATGGTTAATTGTGTAGATAGCATATTGAAGAAAGAGGGAAGAATTGATATACTTGTGAATAATGCAGGTTATGGATTCTATGGAGCTGTTGAAGATGTTCCTATTGATGAGGCAAGAAGGCAATTAGAGGTGAATCTGTTCGGCCTTGCACGTATGACACAATTGGTACTTCCTACTATGAGGAAGCAACATGCAGGTAAAATTGTTAATATATCTTCTATGGCAGGTAAGATCAGTACGCCATTCGGAGCCTGGTATCATGCGACCAAATATGCGCTAGAAGGCTTCTCAGATTGCCTTCGTATGGAGACAAAACCATTTGGAATTGATGTAATACTTATTGAGCCAGGCGCAATTAAGACAAATTGGGGTGCTATTGCCGCAGACAATCTAGCTGAAGTATCAGCCAAGGGAGCTTATGCAAAGCAAGCAAATCATGTCGTTAATTACTTAAGAAGATCATACTCATCAAATAAGATTTCAAAACCAGAAATTATATCAAAAACAATAGCAAAGGCTGTTAGAGCTAAAAATCCAAAGACGAGGTATCTAGTTGGTTATGGTGCTAAACTTTCTGTATTTTCAAAACGCGTTCTATCGGATCGAGCATTTGATAGAATGATTCAGAAGGTTATGAGATAAGGAGTGAAAACGTGGCAAAGAGAGCAAGAAGCCAAGAGGCAAAAGAAGAGAAAGCAGGAGCAATCCTTGATATGGCAGCCGATATGTTTGCTACTAAAGATTTCGAGAAAATAAAGATGTCGGAGATTGCAAAAGCACTAGGAATATCCAATGGAATACTGTTTGTTTATTTTAAGACGAAAGAAATGCTGTTTTTTCAATTATTGATGCGCGAATACGCAAGACGCCTAGAGAATATGGAACAACGAATAAAGAATACAGATATCGGTAATTACGATTTATTCAAGAAGTTGGTATTAGAGGAGATGGCAGTCATAATTGAAGATTCGGATATGTATATTCGCTTAATTTCTATCCGCGGGGCAATCCTTGAGAAGAATATTGATTTAGAGGTAATGATCGAATCTAAGCAATGGTTTTACAATCGATTTAAGGAAGTGGCACTGGTTATCCATGAACGTTGCAAGGTGTTTAAACCGGATGACATAATGGAGATTTTCTTAGTACAGGAATCGATTTTAGTTGGGTGCAAACTATGTTCAAGCTTACCAAAGGATGTATTAAACATCATAGATAAATATCAGATGGAAGGCTTTAAGTTTGCACTTAAAGACAATGCACTAAAAACAATGTCTTTTTATCTCGATGGAATGCATCAACATGAATAAATAAATAGCAAGGCATTTTCCTTGAATATACTAGTACCATGAACGAATATGTGATATAATGTAAATGTTTGTATGTGGTAGAATTTACAAAAACGCTTTTGAGAAGGTTGGGTGATGTAGCTAAATTGCTACTGTGGGCCTAGGCTATCTAGGAATTTCATACTAATAAAAAAGCGATCAAAGGAGAATAGCATATGTTAAAAGATATTATTACCATTGGCGGACTTACAGTACATGGATACGGGCTAATGATTGCTATAGGATTTATGCTAGCAGTGTTTGTAGCGATGCACCGTGCCAAAGGTTATGGGTTGAACCAAGAGTCCATTATAGACATTGCATTGATAGCAATTATCTGTGGGTTCTTAGGTGCAAAACTATTATACATAATTGTTGAATTCAAGGACTTTGTAAAAGACCCAATTGGTGTAATTGGTTCAGAAGGATTTGTTGTATATGGAGGACTGATCGCTGGAGTACTCTCCTGTATGTTGTATTGTATCAAGAAAAAGCTTAGCTTTATGAGCTATTTTGATATTGTGATGCCATCTATATCCATTGCACAAGGATTCGGAAGAATTGGATGTTTCATGGCTGGGTGTTGCTATGGTAGAGAGACAGATTGTGCAATAGGGGTAGTATTCCCAGCAGATAGTATGGCACCTGCAGGAGTGAGAGTATTACCTACTCAGTTATTCTCGGCAGCAGGAGATTTCTTAATCGCAGGAATCCTTGTGTTATATGCTAGAAGAGCGAGGTACAAAGGAAATGTTGCTGCTCTATATCTTGCTTTATATGGTGTAGGAAGATTCTTAATTGAATTCCTTAGAGATGACGAACGTGGGTCAGTTGGATTCCTTTCAACGTCGCAGTTTATATCAATTTTCTTTGTAATTATTGCCGGAGTTTTATTCTATGTGAATAAGAAGAGAGGCATAGAAGCGGATAAGTTAATAGATACAAGTAATGAGCAACAGAAAGGTTCCCTATAATGGAGAGCCTTTTTTGTTGCTCATTGGTTGTATAGGTATGCTATTTAAAGATAAATTGCATATTATAATAATCTTTATGTGTACTATTATTCATTAATAATATCATCAAGAATCTGGTTAAGTTCTACTCCATTAGATAGTTCATTGTTAACAGAAAGATCTATATCCTGCTGAAAGTCTGAATCTAGCGCAGTGTATGATAGATTATCATCTACAAAAGCACCTTCATTACCACCCATAATATAGTATGAATTCTCTAAATAACTTGGTTTTAGGGTAAGTAGATAGGATTCTCCAACAACTAAGTGGTCAGATACTAGTTCCATAATTTCTATAGAAGCTTGTGAATCTCCTTTTATATACTCATCAATTATAAATGTGGTAGATACCGCAAGTTCACTCTTTTGTGTAACATCTTCTACAGTTCCTCTTACAATAAGATCAGCATTATCGATCAGTTCTTTAAAAGTATTATATCCATCTGCATAAGAGGCTGAAGTCAGGACCTGAGTAACTTCTTCATGCCCAGAAGCCAAAGAGTTAATATCAATTCCAGTATCAGGGGCTTGTTTAGTATCATTGTTTGGTTTATTATTTAAGGCAAAATATCCAACTACACAGCTTATGCAGATGCATAGTAAAGCAGTTATTCTTTTTATTCTTTTTTTCATAATGGCCTCCTAGTACACCTGAGATAAATGATTTTTTTCGTTACTTGATGGGGTAGCCGACTTTAAATTGTTTGCATCAGCAGGCATAACATTTCCACTATTATAATGACCGTCATATCCCATAGCATGACCAATTTCATGCACTGCTATTTGCTGCCACTTGCTTGATGTAAAGCTACTAAAGGCACTACGATTAGTTAAAAAAACCTGTACGGTTCCACCTATTTTACCAATTTGTTTAGAACTTCCGTTATAGTAACCAGTATAGATGGAGGTAATTGGAGTGGTAGTTATACCAGTTAGATTAGGTGGTAGACTCAAACTATCAGCTTGAGCTTCAGTTACTGCACCGATTACTAGTTTAGCAGATGATTGTGAACTAACATCTTTTTTAGATAAATGAGTGGTACCATTCCAATTATTAAAACCTGTTGAGACATAACTTTTTATATTACTAAGTGATAGGTTAGCATTTGTTGTTACATTGGATCCAATATATGTATCTAAGGTGCTAATATCCCAGCATGCGATAAGATTTGAATCACTGTACCAATAGCTAAGCTCAAATCCATTTTCTGCTCTAGCTTGAGCAAAAGGAATTGTTGTAAGTAAACTAATCATTAAGATAATCGAAATAATTTTTTTTTGTTTCATTGTTTCCCTCCTATTAATTATAATATTAAAAGTACCTTACATGTAAGCTATATTAAATATACACCAGTAAACAAAAAAGTCAATAATAGTAAAATATTATATTTTTGTGGTAATAAAATGGTATTTTCGAATATTGCTTACATTATATGATGTTTACAATATTGATTATAGAAAAGCGGTCATTATTTCAATTAGAGAACGAATTTACAAAATAGCTGCTCGCAAAACAATATACAAAATGGATAAGAATGAAAACTATGCGAATATGTTCCGTGTACAAGCAAAGCAGTACAAAGAAACGATCTCGAGTGATATTCTTGACGAATTCAAGGAACAATTCGAAGGAGAGGGGGAGTTCAATGAGTAAAAGTAAGAAGGAGCAAGAAGAGAGGGTTTCAATCAAACATCTATTTTCGAATGTAAGATATAGTATCTCCTATGCATGGAGAGTTGATAAAAAGGTAGTACTAACATCTATATTGCATTTGTAAGTAGTTTTATCATATATGCCGTATACAGTACTCTCTTTTTAAAGTATTTTATTGAGATGCTATCAAATCATAATGTGTCGCTTCTTAAGACTATAATGTTTGTTATAGGAGGAACAGGATTAATGATCGCAGAGCAGTCGTTAGAAGGCCCTATAGAAAATTGGGCTAGAGCAAGGTTTGTTCGGGTAACTGGTATTATACAAAGAGAATTTATCAAGAAGGCATCAAATATTGATTTGATATGCTATGATCAGAAGAAATACTTTGAAGATTTCGTTATAGCAGCTTCTCAATCAGATGAAATGATTATAAACACGGTAATGTGTACGGCAGAGATGATCGGTCTAGTTACTGGTATCGTAACGGTTGGAGCATTAATCTTTACTATTAATCCAATTATAGCAATCTTTCCAATAGCGGGATTTTTAATTAATATGATTACTCGTTTTCGCATTACAGAGTTAGAGTATCAGTACGATATGGAGTATAAAAGACTGATGAGGAAGGCTGACTATTCAAAGCGTGTATTCTATCAACCAGAGTATGCAAAAGAAATAAAGCTATCAAATATCGAAACTCCACTTCGTATGCAATTCGAAGGAGCACTCACAGAGCTTGAGGTTAGTGCGAAGAAGATTGGAGTTAAGATTGCACTACTATCACTAGTTAATTGGATTAGTGTATTCACTATTCTATCTAATGGTTGTGTGCCTCTTTATCTTGGATATCTTGCACTGGTTAAGAGAAGCATTGCACTTGGTGATGTTGCAGCTATGAACAATGCACAGGGGTCAATTAGGAATTTCTTGGATGGAATTAATTACTCTTTTGTTCAGTTCCAAAAGGTAGGTCAATTCGCAGAACGTTTTCGTAGATTTATGGATTATGAGATACAGATTGAGAATAATCAAGGTTCGAGGTCGCTGCCAAAGGCGAAGGAAGTTTTAGAGATTAAGGAAATCTCATTTTGTTATGAGGGAGCAAAAGAGGAAACACTAAAATACGTATCCATGACAGTTAAACCTCATCATCTTGCAGATTTTGATAAGAAACTTAGTCGTTTGCCAAATGGTATCCAGACACAGATGACCAAGGAATTTGCAGAGGAGGGAACTATGTTGTCTGGTGGAGAGACACAAAAAGTCTCCATTGCAAGAATGTTTGCTAAGAACAATGATATCTCGTTAGCTATCTTAGATGAACCCTCTAGCGCACTTGATCCATTATCAGAAGCAACCTTAACAAAGAATATGATGGACAATGCAAAAGAAGCGGCAGTTATATTCATATCGCATCGTTTATCTACGACAAAGGAGGCGGACCATATCTATATGTTTGAGAATGGTACCATAATCGAAGATGGAACCCATGAGGAATTGATGAAGTTGAACGGTAAGTATGCATACATGTTTGAAAAACAAGCGCATTATTATCAGGATGAGATTGCGTAAACCCCTTGACTCTTACGTTACGTTATAGTATATCATGAGGTAGAAGGAATGAGGAGGTCAACACGATGAAGATACATGAAGTAGCTGAGCTTTCCGGTGTAACCGTTCGTACTCTACAGTACTATGACCAAATTGGATTGCTAGTGCCTAGTGAAGTAACAGAGGTGGGGTATCGCATCTATCATGAGGAAGATTTAGATCGATTACAACAGATTCTATTCTTTAGAGAATTAGAGTTTCCATTGAAAGAAATTAAAGATATCATGAATAATCCTAGTTACGATCGATTGGAAGCGTTACGGAATCAAAAGGCTATGTTACTTGAGAAACGAAGTCGTATGGATCGATTAATCCGATTAGTAGAAGAACGATTAGGAGGACAACATGATATGAGTTTTGAGGAATTTAGTATGGAGAGTATTGAGAATCATAAGAAACAGTATGCAGAGGAAGTAAGAAATCGCTGGGGAAATAGCGATGCATATGCAGAGTATGAGAAAAAGACAAAGGGATATTCTAAGGAAGATTGGAATTCCATCACACAAGCTGGTGATAGCATTATGGGAGAGTTTGCAAAGCATAGGGATTTGTCACCAGAGGATGATACAGTACAAGAATTAGTTGCTAGATGGCAAAACTTTATTACAACACATTACTATGAGTGTACGAAAGAAATCCTAGCAGGATTAGGTAATATGTATGTAAGAGATGAGAGATTTAGAGAAAATATTGATAAACATGGAGAGGGAACAGCTGAATTGATGTCAAAAGCAATTGAGATTTATTGTGCTTAGGGAGTAATATGTAGCCAATGAAGTTGTAATCTCAGAGGGGAGTATCTTATGTTAGAATTATCAGAAAGTTATAACATTGTAAAGCAGATGAGAGATACACTTAAGGACAAAATTGTGAGTGAGGTTGTTGTTTTGCAAACGCCCCATAAGTTTACTTGGTTTTGGGGCGATAAAAATTCATATGAGGAACTTCTAGAGGGAAAGCAGGTAACTGGAGCAAATTCTTATGGCGGAATTATTGAATTGGAGCTTGAAGATGTAAGGGTGATATTTGCAGATGGTGCTTATCCAAGATATTATGATACCCCTAAGAAATTTCCTAAGAAGAGTCAACTTTTAATTCTATTTGACGATGATACATCGGTTGGAGTATCGGTGCAGATGTATGGATTTGTTGGAATATTCAAAGAAGGAACTTGTCAAGAGGGCTATTATCTTGGGTCAAAAGCGAAGATATCACCTTTAAGTGATGCATTTACGTATGAATATTTCAAGCAAGTATATGAACAAAGTAAAGGGAAAAAGGTTTCTGCAAAGGCATTCTTAGGAACGGAGCAAAGATTTCCCGGGATAGGAAATGGAACCTTACAAGATATCTTATATCAAGCAGGATTGCATCCAAGGTGCGATATGGGAAGCCTATCAGAAGAAGAGTTCCATAGATTATACACTTGTACTTACGTTACCGTTCGTCAGATGTGTGAGGAAGGCGGACGTGATATAGAGAAAGATTTACTTGGCAATCAGGGAGGATATCAGACCTGGTTAAGTAAGAAGACAGTGTGGACACCATGTACGAAGTGTGGTTATGAACTTCGTAAGGGAAGCTATCTCGGAGGAACCATTTATTATTGTGAGCATTGTCAGAGGGAATAATTGAATATTAATACTTTATAATATTAATTCTTTACTGTGATAAAAAAAAATAAAAAAAAGCATTGACATTTTTAGTCACATGAGTATAATAGTATTAAATTACCAGTTAAAACAATTTCATAAGATTTAAACCGTTGAGGTGGAGATAAAAATGATACATGCGCTTACAGAGAGTGAGGGAGGGTGAGAACCTTACAGAGATGCCGTTCATTAAATGGACCACTGAGGGCATGGTCAAAGTTGTTCGTAAGGACTTCGAGTATTCCATGACGTGAGGGCATACGTAAGTTGCCGGGAATATGATAGTATTTCGCAGAGAGTTTGGGAAACCATAAATCAAGGTGGCACCGCGGTATAAGTATAATTATAACCGTCCTTGACTATTGCTATAGCAATAGTCAGGGGCGTTTTTTTGTACAGATTTCTATATTCATGCGTATCATAAGTTTTCTTGCGATACTGCACACTTATTACCACTCCATGCGAAGATGGCAGACATGAAATGAAAAGGAGGAATACTATGATCACATTAGCAGAAGTTAAGCAAATTGCACAAGGGTACCAAGTCGTTCCAATCTATACCGAGATTCTATCAGATATTCGAACTCCAATTGAGGTGCTACGAGCATTGAAGAAGGTGAGTCATCATTGCTATCTGTTAGAGAGTGTTGAGAATCAAGAGATTTGGGGCAGATATACGTATCTTGGTTATGATCCTAAGATGGAAATCACCTGTGTCGATGGAGTGGTAACTGTAAAGAAAGACAAAGATATTAGACAAATGAAAGCAAACCCAGGAGACTGTATCAAAGAAATCTTACGTCAGTATACAAGTCCAAAGATTGCTGGAATGCCAACATTTACAGGCGGATTAGTTGGATATTTTGCTTATGATTATGCAAAATACAAAGAACCGAAGTTGAATCTGACAGCTAACGATGAAGAAGAGTTTCGGGATGTTGACTTGATGTTATTTGATAAGGTAATTGCATTTGACAATGTGAAGCAAAAGATTTTTGTGATTACAAATGCAAGAACAGAAGATCTGGATAATGAGTATAACCGTTGTATCGATGAGATTGATGAGATGGTTGAACTAATTAAGCATGGAGAACAGCTTATAGACAGTCCAGGTAAGCTTACTTCGGAATTCACACCGTTATTCTCAGAGAATGAATATTGCGATATGGTTACTAAGGCAAAGAGGTATATCTATGAGGGAGATATCTTTCAAGTGGTGTTATCGAACCGTCTAGAAGCGCAGTTCGAAGGAAGTTTACTGAATACCTATCGTTTGCTACGTACTACGAATCCTTCTCCATATATGTTTTACTTTAGCAGTGACGATATGGAAGTGGCAGGGGCATCACCAGAGACATTAGTGAAGTTAGAGAATGGGACATTACATACATTTCCTTTGGCAGGAACAAGACCAAGAGGGAAAGATAAGGAAGAAGATGAGGCACTAGAGAAAGAATTATTAGTCGATGAGAAGGAACTTGCAGAACATAATATGTTAGTTGATCTGGGACGTAATGATTTAGGTAAGATTAGTAAGTTCGGTAGTGTTAAGGTTGAGAAGTATATGCAGATTCAAAGATTTTCTCATGTTATGCATATCGGTTCAACAGTAAAATCGACTATCAAAGAAGATGGGTGTAGTCTTGATGCTATTGACGCTGTATTACCAGCAGGAACATTGTCCGGAGCACCAAAGATACGAGCAATGGAGATTATCAATGAATTAGAGAATAACAAGCGGGGTATCTATGGAGGAGCAATCGGATATATTGATTTCACTGGAAACATGGATACCTGTATCGCAATACGGATTGCGTATAAGAAGAATGGTAAGGTATTCGTTCGTTCAGGAGCTGGAATTGTAGCGGATAGTGTTCCAGAAAAGGAATTTCAAGAGTGTATTAATAAAGCGAAGGCAGTAATGAATGCCGTGAAGAATGGACAGCAGGAACTGTAGAATGGAGGGAAAACATGGTTGTACTAATTGATAATTACGATAGTTTTTCCTATAACTTATATCAACTTATAGGAACAATGAATGAGAATATTATAGTTATTAGAAATGATGAAAAAACAGTGGAAGAAATCAAAGAAATGGATCCCTCACATATTATAATCTCTCCCGGACCAGGAAGACCAGAAGATGCTGGTGTGTGTAGGAAGGCAATACGATACTTTACAGGAAAGGTACCAATACTTGGTGTATGTCTAGGGCATCAAGCAATTTGCCAAGAATTCGGAGCAACTGTTTCCTATGCAAAACAACTGATGCATGGAAAACAGTCAGAGGTACAGATTGATACTGATTGCAAGATCTTCAAAGGATTATCAGAGTATATTAAAGTTGCAAGATACCATTCATTAATTGCTACAAAAGACACCATTCCAGAAGAACTAGTAGTGACAGCCAAGACTGACGATGGTGAGAGTATGGCAGTAAAACACAGAGATTACGAAGTATATGGCTTGCAATTTCACCCAGAATCCATTCTTACGCTAGATGGTTATCAGATGATAGAGAATTTTTTAGGAAAGTAGATATTTACTATGTAACTAGGAAGGCGAGGCAAGGAGGCCGAGTCGAAGGCGTGTCCGTACCTATGGTATAAACGAGTGGTACACACATAGAGGTACTAAGGTGTGTAGCGTGTTTTGTGTTATAGTACGTCAATACAGAAGCATTGAAAAATCTAAATTGAGTATTACAATTGTCCGACCCAAACATAGAAAGGGGATTTTATATGATTAAAGATGCAATTGCAATTTTGAGTAAGAAACAAAATCTTACGCAGGAGATGACAGAAGCGGTCATGAATGAGATTATGACCAATCAAGCAACAGATGCTCAAAAGTCAGCCTTCTTAACGGCAATGGCTATGAAAGGTGAAACCATTGACGAAATCACAGCAGCAGCTAGAGTTATGAGGAAGCATTGTGAAAGATTCTTGAATGATATGGACGTATTAGAGATTGTGGGAACGGGCGGAGATGGGTCAAACACATTCAATATATCCACAATGGCATCTATAGTAGTATCAGCAACGGGTATACCAGTTGCAAAGCACGGAAATCGTGCGGCATCTAGTAAATGTGGTACGGCAGATTGCTTAGAAGCACTTGGTGTAAGGATTGATATTGAGCCTGAGAAAAGTGCAGAGCTTTTGAAAGATATAAACATCTGTTTCTTGTTCGCTCAGAAGTATCACACGGCAATGCGATTTGTGGGTCCGGTAAGAAAAGAGATGGGTATACGGACTTTGTTTAATGTGTTAGGACCTTTAGCAAATCCAGCAGGTGCTAGTATGCAACTATTAGGGGTATATAGTGAAGATTTAGTAGAGCCACTTGCTCATGTATTACACAATCTTGGGGTTAAGAAAGCAATGGTTGTATATGGAGAGGATAGTATTGATGAAATCTCTATGAGTGCTCCAACGAAAGTATGTGAATTCAAAAATGATATGTTCAAAACATATGAGATTACTCCTGAACAATTTGGATTTACACGTTGTGAGAAAGCGGAATTAGTTGGAGGAGAGCCCATTGAAAATGCAAAAATTGCATTAGATATCTTGAATGGTATGAGGGGGCCTAAAACCGACGCGGTTATCCTTAATGCGGGAGCAGCCATTTATGTGGCATCAGACGACTTGACGATAGAAGAGGCAATTGAGATTGCAAGAAAAACAATTGCTAATGGTACCGCAAAAAAGCAGCTAGAAAGATTCATAGCAAAGAGTCAGGCAGAGTAGAGTACATAAGTCCGTATTTGTTTATAAGGAGGAGATAACTGTGAATATATTAGAGGAAATTGCCGAGAAGACGAAGGCTCGAGTGGCTGCTCAAAAAGAGATGATATCTCTAGAAGAGATGAAACAAAGAGCAATCGAATGTGTAAAAATAGAGTCAAACGGTGTTAATAAAGTACAACATACACCGTTTGAAGAAGCAATTGCGAAGAAAGGATTATCTTTTATCTGTGAAGCAAAGAAAGCCTCCCCTTCTAAGGGAGTGATTGCAGCGGATTTTCCTTATCTGGATATAGCAAAAGATTATGAGGCAGCAGGGGCTAGTGCAATATCGGTATTAACAGAGCCATATTACTTTCAAGGTGATAACGCATTTCTTCAAGAGATTACAGAGAATATATCCATACCAGCACTAAGAAAGGATTTTACGGTTGAGGAGTATCAGATCTATGAGGCAAAGACTATAGGTGCAAGTGCAATTTTATTAATCTGTGCCATACTAGACGATGATCAATTGCGAACCTATAGAGAAATAGCGGATTCCCTCCATATGGCTACGTTAGTGGAGGCACATGATGAAGAGGAAGTAAAACGTGCCTTAGAAACAGGAGCGAGAATTATTGGAGTTAACAATAGAGATTTAAAAACCTTCAAAGTAGATATTCAAAACAGTATTCGCTTGCGTGCCTTAGTTCCGAAAGAGATTTTGTTCATATCGGAAAGTGGAATTAAGACAGCAGAAGATATCAGAGAATTAGTTGCAAATGGGGTAGATGGGGTTTTAATTGGTGAAACAATGATGACAGCATCGAATCGCAGAGAACAGTTACAAGAATTGATACAGAGTAGTAGGAGGTGATTCATATGTCAACAACAAAAATTAAAATTTGTGGATTACGTCGACTAGAAGATGCCACGTATGTGAATAACTTTAAGCCCGATTATGTTGGATTCGTGTTTGCTAAAAGTAAGCGTCAAGTTACTAAAGAATTGGCAGAGAAACTAAAGAACGATCTTGATCCCGATATTATTCGCGTAGGAGTATTCGTTAACCAACCGCTAGATTGGGTAGCAGACTTAGTTAACCGAGATATTATTAGCTATGCACAGTTGCATGGGGATGAAGATCATGAGTATATTACGAAGTTACGATCAAGTATTAGCAATAACGGTGCAGATAGGGATAGGAAAACTGGAATTATTAAAGCAGTGCGAGTTAAAGAAGAATTAGATATTGATAGGGCCAATTCATATGATTGTGACTATATACTATTGGATACATATTCAGTGGAATGCGAAGGCGGGAATGGAAAGACCTTTGACTGGAGCATGATTAAGAAGATGAAGAAACCCTTCTTCTTAGCAGGTGGTATTAATGAAATGAATGTGTTGCAAGCAATACAAACTGTAAAACCATATGGAGTAGATGCTAGCAGTGGGCTAGAGACTGATGGCTATAAAGATGTGGAGAAGATTAAAGAATTTGTGGAAAAGATAAGAAAGTATACTATGGCATAAGAGAAATAGAGAAAAGGAGCGGATAATAGCATGAGTAAAGGAAGATTTGGTATTCATGGGGGGCAATATGTTCCAGAAACCTTAATGAATGAATTGATTAAGATAGAAGAAGCGTATGAATTCTATAAGAACGATAAAGAGTTCAATACGGAATTAACAGAGTTATTGAACGAGTATGCTGCAAGACCATCCTTATTGTATTATGCAGATAAGATGACGAAGGATTTAGGTGGAGCAAAGATTTATTTTAAAAGAGAGGACTTAAATCATACAGGTTCCCATAAGATAAACAATGTTCTTGGTCAGGCATTACTTGCGAAGAAGTTGGGAAAGACAAGAATCATTGCAGAGACAGGTGCTGGGCAACATGGTGTTGCTACAGCTACAGCAGCAGCTTTACTAGGACTTGAATGTGAAATCTTCATGGGGAAAGAGGATACGATTCGTCAAGCCTTGAATGTATATCGTATGGAACTACTTGGTGCAAAGGTTAACCCAGTTACAACAGGAACTATGACCTTAAAAGATGCAGTTAATGACTGTATGAGAGAATGGACGAGAAGAGTGGAGGATACCTTATATGTACTTGGTTCTGTAATGGGACCTCATCCTTTCCCTACTATGGTAAGAGACTTTCAAAGCGTTATTAGTAGAGAAGCGAGAGAACAAATAGTAGAAGTAGAAGGCAAGCTTCCTGATGTAGTAATGGCTTGTTGTGGTGGCGGAAGTAATGCTATGGGAATGTTCTATAATTTTATTAGTGATGAATCGGTTCAATTAATTGGCTGTGAAGCAGCAGGGCATGGTGTACATACCAGTGAAACAGCAGCAACAATAGCGGTTGGCACACAAGGTATCTTCCATGGTATGAAATCTTACTTCTGCCAAGATGAATACGGTCAGATTGCCCCTGTATATTCCATATCAGCAGGACTTGATTATCCTGGAATCGGGCCAGAACATGCTTATTTACATGATCTTGGTAGAGCCAAATATGTTCCTGTTACGGACGAGGAAGCAGTAAATGCATTCGAATATATAGCAAAGCAAGAAGGAATTATTGCAGCGATTGAGAGTTGTCATGCCGTAGCTTATCTTATGAAGCTTGCCCCTACTATGGCAAAGGACCAGATTATTATCTGTTGTTTATCAGGCAGAGGTGATAAGGACGTAGCAGCTATCGCAAGATATAGGGGGGTGGATTTACATGAGTAGAATTAAGAACGCGTTTGAGAATAAAAAGGCATTCATTGGTTTTTTAACAGCAGGTGATCCAAGTCTTGATAAGACAGAAGAGTTCATATTAGAGATGGAAAGAGCAGGGGCAGCTTTGATTGAGATCGGTATTCCGTTTTCTGATCCAATAGCAGAGGGTCCTGTCATTCAAGAAGCGAATATTCGTGCCTTGAGTGCGGGCTGTACTACAGATAAGGTGTTTGATATGGTTGCTTCCCTTCGTAAAAAGACGAATATTCCGTTGGTCTTCTTAACATACCTAAATCCAATCTTTAAATATGGTTCTGATCGCTTTTGTAATAGATGCAAAGAAGTTGGGATTGACGGATTAATTATACCTGATATGCCATATGAGGAAAAAGGAGAGCTTGCCAAGATAGCAGCAGAATATGCTATTGAGTTAATTTCATTAATTGCTCCAACCTCAGCAAGTAGAATTGAGATGATAGCAAAAGAAGCGCAGGGATTTATCTATGTAGTTTCCTCTATGGGGGTTACAGGAGTTAGAAGTGATATTAAGACCAATGTAACAGAAATAGTGGAGAGTATCCGTGCGGTTACAGATACTCCCATAGCAATTGGTTTTGGAATACATAAAAGGGAACAAGTTAGAGAATACTTTAAAGAAGCAGATGGAGCAATTATTGGTAGTGCAATTGTTAAAATCATTGCACAATATGGTGATAAGGCTGGCGAGAAGATTTATGAGTATGTGCATGAACTGTTGGCTTAATAAATTGAACATAATAAGCGGTTGGGAAGTATTCATTCCTAGCCGCTTTATGATTACAAAATCCCATAAAAAAATCGTTAAAACTTTATTATACTCACTTGACATTAGGGGAGTAAAGTGTTAAATTATATAGAATATTTTCGTAAATTAAAATTTGTTTTAAAATTTATTTTTAGAGAAGAGGAAAATATATGTCGAAGCTTAACTTTAATAAATTCAATAGGGACGACGATTAATAGCGCTTGTAGCTGTGAAGAACCATAGGTACAAGCGCTTGTAGTGTTGTGCCTATGTGGAGATTATAGATTTATATATATATAAGAACCGCATTGGTAAATTATAGTTTACTTTTGCGGTTCTTTTTGTGTTTCTCGCTGGATCTATGAAACTATACATTACTTAAGGTGAAATTAAATTGGCGTGTTTGTCCTATGAAGGGTGGTGATACTTTGAGGCATATAGACGATGTCTTCATGGATTCATTAAAGGAATCCGTAATCCGTGAAGAAATAAGAAAGGACCATGTCAGATGGTGCAGGTATAAGTTATGAAAGAAATGACAGGAATAATTGAAGAGAAAACAATAGAGCCAGAACAATTTGGTGAATATATAGGTAATACAATTAAGGTGCACGGAAGTATCTATAAGATTCGAAAAATGAGTGGATTTGCTTTTGTGTTACTACGCACTAAGAGAGATATAATTCAATGTGTATATGGAGAAGAGTTTTCTGCTTTTCCGTTAAGTGAGATTGCGGAAGAATGTTGTGTTATCATTACTGCTAATGTAGTGAAAGAGGAACGTTCAAAAACAGGAGTTGAGCTACGATTGGTTGATGTTGAAGTACTATCAAGACCAGTTATGGAATCTCCAATTGTAATTAATAACAAGAAGGTAGATACCTCAATAGAAAATCTTCTTAATTATAGACCAATCACATTACGTAACGAGAAAGAGAGAGCCATATTCAAGATTCAAGAAGGATTATGCCAAGCATTTCGAGCATATCTTACGATGCAAAGATTTACGGAGATCCATACGCCTAAGATTGTATATGCGGGGGCGGAAGGGGGAGCCAATATCTTTCAGTTAGATTACTTTGGAAAAGAGGCATACTTGGCCCAAAGCCCACAATTTTATAAACAGATGATGGTAGGGGTGTATGAAAGGGTATTTGAGATTGCACCGGTGTTCCGAGCAGAAAAACATGATACTTCAAGGCATATTAATGAATATACAAGTGTTGACTTTGAGATGGGATATATCCAGAGTTTTGAGGATATTATGCAGATGGAGACAGGTTTAATTCAATATGCAATGAGATATCTTGAGGATGAGTATCATTATGAGCTTGAACTTCTTAAAGTAAAACTTCCAAAAGTGAGTGCGATTCCAACCATTCGATTTATGGAGGCTAAGGAATTGATTGCGAATGAGTACAGCAGAGAAATTAAAGACTATGAAGATTTCGAACCGGAAGAAGAAAAATTATTATGTGAGGCAATTAAGAAGAAGACAGGAAGTGAATTCATCTTTGTTACTCACTACCCAACGAAGAAGCGTCCATTCTATGCTTTTGAAGATCCAGAAGACCAAGAAGTGACATTAAGTTTTGACTTACTATTCCGCGGTCTTGAAGTTACAACAGGAGGCCAGCGAATTCATAATTATGATATGCAAGTATCAAAGATGAAAGAGCGTGGAATGACAGTGGAATCATTCGAAAGCTATTTAATGATGCATAAGTATGGTATGCCGCCTCATGGAGGATTAGGTCTGGGACTTGAACGGTTTACTAGTAAGCTTCTTTCACAAGATAATGTAAGATTATCAACATTGTTCCCAAGAGATATCAATAGAGTTACACCATAGAAACTTGCGATCTAAGCTGGGATTACTGTTTTTTCAATGTTACTATAAATAATAGGAAGTATTATATTCTTTATATTATACTAGGTCGACGGTACCGCCGACCTAGTATAAAAAGGAAAGCACATCCAAATTGTTAGTCCGAAACAGTATGGAAGTTTACATTAGATTACAAAAGAGTATGTCGAATTATAAATTAACTTGTATTCCCTCTTGTTTTCTTTCATTGACTTTGCTATATTTGTAAATTGAGATAGTCAATAAGTTTAGTTTATAATATGTGAAATACATATAGAAAACACATATAATAAAGGGGGGATTGGGTCTAACATTCAAAGTTTTTAATAAAGTATGCTACAGAACAAATAAGTAGTAAGTAGAAAAGGGGAAAAACGATGGTATTTTCTAGTCTTATATTTTTATTTTTATTTTTACCATTGTCGTTAATTGCGTATTATTTTAGCAAGAATAAAAATTGGGTCTTATTAATAAGTTCAATGATTTTTTATTCTTTTGGTGGTATTAAGTTTATATATGTGATAATTGGATTGACTTTTATTAGTTATATTGGAGGATTACTAGTTGACTCTTCGAAGACCAATCTGACACGTCGCTTATCTTTGGTGGGGACAATCTCCCTACAATTAATAATACTAATTTTATTCAAGTATACGAATTTTATCATAGATATTATTAATAATGTTTCAAATTTTGATTTAAGAGTTGTTAATATTGTATTACCAATTGGTATTTCGTTTTATACATTTCAATTGATTAGTTATGTTGTTGATGTATATAGAGAAGATTGCGAAGTGCAAAAATCTTTTGCAAAATTACTGTTATATTCAAGTCTTTTTCATCAGTGTATCGCAGGTCCAATTGTTCGTTATCAAGATATTGCAGAGCAGATGGAATATCGTAAAGTGACAGCAGGAATGATTAATAGAGGAATCAATCGATTCTGTATTGGTCTTGCAAAGAAGGCAATTTTGGCAAATCATCTTGCATCGTTAGCTGATACGCTATTGCCAACTACGATAGATGGAATGAAGACATCGAGTGTTGTTGGCCTTTGGCTAGGTTTAACAATGTATATGTTACAAATTTACATGGATTTCTCAGCCTATTCGGATATGGCAATCGGTTTAGGATTAATGGTAGGTTTTAAGTATAGAGAGAATTTCGACTATCCGTACATGTCGAAATCAGTGAGTGAGTTTTGGCGAAGATGGCATATCTCTTTAGGGTCATTCTTTAGAGATTATGTATATATCCCAATGGGAGGCAATCAATTAGGCCTAGGCAGAACGATATTGAACTTGTTCATTGTATGGGCACTAACTGGATTGTGGCATGGAGCAGCTTACAATTATCTACTGTGGGGGTTATATTTCTTTATCTTTATTACGATTGAGAAGTTATTCGCATCAAAGAGAGTTGGCAAAAGAGGAAAGGGAATTTCTCATATTTACTTGCTTTTAGTAGTACTCTTCGGTTGGTTACTATTCCGTTATTCCGATTTAAACCTTATGTTTGGGGTATTGAAAGGAATGTTTGGAGCAGGCGATTTACCATTTATGGATCTTAGAACTTCATTATTATTACAGAATAATGTATTCTTTATCATTGTGGCTATAGTAGGCTCGACGGCAATTGTTAAATTATTAGATGATATACTGTCAGATCTTTCTAGTAGATATGGTTGGATTGCCAATGTGACGATGACTTTTGAGGTGGTGGCTATGCCTGTAATCTTAATTGTATCGGTAATATCTTTAGTAGGAAACAGTTATAATCCATTCATCTATTTTCAATTTTAAGAGCAAGAAATTGTTGAAAGCGTAAGGGTGCTAAGATGAATTATAAAAGAAGATATATATATCATGGAATTAAAATACTTAGTTTTTTAGTTATTTTATTTGTTGGGATGGTCTTGGGAGCTATCTTTACCCTTAGACCAAAGTATTCAGAGATAGAAAAAAGAAAGTTACAAGAACTACCTAAGCCTCAATTAGCTGAGATGTGGAAGGGGCAATATTTTAGCGAGTTGTCAACCTGGTATGCAGATACGTATCCCTTCCGTGAGAATTTAATAGAGGCAAATGGAATGTTTGATAGTCTGTATGGTTTCCAGACGGAACAAATTACAGGTTCTGCTGTGGTGGCAGATGACATACCGGAAGTTGGGGAAAGTGGATATGTACCAGAGGATAGTGCCAATCCAACTACAGACGTAGATGATAGCCAAGCTACAGATGAAGGGGAAGTTAGTAATCAAGATGGTAATCAAGATTCTAATCAAGAAACTACCCAAGAGGAGAACAAGGACAATTCTCAAACGGATAGTAATGATGAAACTGAGCCTTCAGTAGACGTTGCAGAGAATAATGAGGAGACCATTAGTAAGAAAGATATCAATAATGGACAGACATTTGGTAGTATATATGTTACAAAAGAGAGAGCCTTTAGTTTGTATTATTTTAGCTTATCAGCAGCAAATGCATATGCTAAGTCAATTAATAAAATTGCTAAAGAATTAGAAGGCGTGGCAAATGTATATGACTTACTAGCACCTACTAGCGTTGCGATCTATTTGGATGATGAGAAGAGTAAGATGATAGGTACGAGTGATCAGAAGGCTGCTTTTGAGTATATCCATTCTAAGCTTGGTAATAGAGTTAAGATAGTTGACGCTTTCGATAATATTAAGTCACATAATGAAGAATATCTATATTATAGGACGGATCATCATTGGACTGCTTTAGGTGCATATTATGCATATGAAAAGTTCTGTGAGAGTAAGGGAATAACTCCAAATCCTTTATCAAGTTTTGAAAAGAGAGAGTACCCGGGCTTCTTAGGGTCTTTTTATGCGGCGACCGATCAATCAAGTGCAGTGAAAAAGAATACTGATACGATTGAAGCGTATGTTCCAAAAGGTACCAATACTATGACTTATACAGATAAAGATGGAAAAGAGTACAAGTGGCCAATCGTAAATGACGTTTCAAAATATAAAGATAACGCAAAGTACAGTACGTTTGTAGCGGGAGATAATCCTTATTCGGTTATAACGAATGAGAATAGTGCTAGTAATGAATCTTGTGTAGTAGTTAAAGAATCATATGGAAACGCGATGATACCGTTCCTTGTTGACCATTATAAGAATATCTATATAGTTGATTACCGATATTATAAAGGAAATCTTATTGACCTTGTTAAGAAGAAAAAGATCAATGATGTGGTATTCATCAATAATGCGGAGGCCATTAACAATACGGTTGTATCATTAATTGATAAGATTAGCTAAGACAGATATAAGCCATTGTTGTCAATTTGAGTTTGATTGGTGTAATCGATTAAATCAAGATTTTACAATATGCCAAAAGCGCCATAAAAAAGACAATCTTCACGGTTTTATGTGGATTCACGGATAAAATATGTCTGTGCTCCGCACTTAAAACATTTGAAAGATTGTCTTTTTATGTTGTATTTCTTTGCATTTATATTCTGAGAACACTTAAGTTAACCAAATCGTTTGGCAACAACTCCTTACATTATTATAGCCAAGCCCCATCAAAAGGAATGACCTGACCTGTTAGATATGTGTTGCCAGTTGCAATTGCATAAACAAACTCAGCTACGTCTTCAACTTTACCAAAGCGGCCGGAAGGAATCTCAGCTTCTAATTCTTCTCTGTCTTCCAAGGAGAGAAATTGGTTCATCTGTGTGTCAATAGCGCCACAGGCGACTGCATTTACTTGAATGTTGCTTGGAGCAAGTTCTTTGGCTAATGCCTTAGTGAAGGAATTAATACCACCTTTTGTTGCGGAATAAGCTACTTCACAGGAAGCTCCTGCTATCCCCCATACAGAAGATATGTTAACAATACGGCCAGACTTTTGATGGACCATACTTGGAATTACGGACCTAGAACATAGAAATACTGAAGTTAGGTTGGTTGTTACAATTGAATTCCACTCAGCAAGAGATAGATCGCTTAATAGCCCAATTTGAGATATCCCTGCATTGTTAATAAGAATGTCAATATGATCAAATGCTTCTAGGGCATTAGAACATAGTTTCATAGCATGTTCCTCTTCACCAATGTTACCTACATAAGTAATACAACGGACCCCGTGAGATTCAATTGTTAGTCTTACTTCATTTAATAAAGAAGCGTTAGAATGACAGTTAATTGCAACATTATAACCAGCTTTGGCAAATTCTATAGCAATCGCTTTGCCGATACCGCGAGAGGCACCAGTAACGATGACGGATTTTGATATCATAGGAAGTTCCTTTCTATTAGACCGTATTAATTAGGATTTGAGGGTACTCCACCCGCTAGTACGTAAACATTTTGTTTGTAATTATTCTATCAGAGAATGTTTTGATATACAATCACTTTCTATTGTGCTGCATTCAATTAGGTTTTAATCTTATATGTTCCACATAGAATCATCCTAATAATAACTTCCTTAAAATGCAAGGAGCAAGAAAAAAATTCCATAGTTGATACTTTTTACTGTATCTGCTATACTACATGGTGCAGGATATGAAAACGAAACGAAAGGAATCACTATAGACGTTACGTTACTGTCTATGGTTAGCGTCTTAATCAGGACGATAGGGAATAAGAATACTATGAAACGAAATAAACATTTGCATGCATTTATAAGGGGATTTATTCGGACGGGATGTATGATGGTACTAATGTTTATTGTTGGATTTACAACATACAAACTAACTATTGGTGTCTATAAATTAACACATAAAGATGGAAAACAAACTAGTACTGAAAATAACTTGATTGCTAATGATGGTACTGCAGATAATATCTGCAAGAACTTAATATATATAACGGATGAAGAAGAGAATATACAAGGTATTATATTAGAAATTCTGAATACGTATACCAACAATCTAGATTATGTTACAATTCCAAATGATACACAGTTTTCCTTATCAACAGACTTGTATCAGAAATTGTACGCGAAGAATGAACAGATTCCTCAAATTATATCTCTAAAGAATTTGAATACGTATTTTGATAAATCAACAAGATTTGCATTAGGGAACCTCATAATGAATGAGCTTCTTGGAACAGAACTTAGTTGTTATACTGTAATAAATAGTGAGACGGCGGATGCTATTTTCAGTGAAGAAACAAGAACAATATTATTACAGACGGGAGAGCGAGTTGAGGGCTCCGTATATGTGTTGAAAGATAGTATTATTGAGTCCGTAACGGAAGATGAATCTTATTCGATGAAAGAGTACTTAGCAAGATTTTATGAGGTAGCAAAATCCAATCTACCTTTGGAATCGAAACAGAAGTATGCCTCCACATACCGTAACGTGAATAAGGATTATATATACTATCACATAATTCCTGGAGCACAGCAAATGGATTATTACGATGCGGATTTGGAACTAACGAAAGAACTTATTATGCAATTGGTTAATAATGAAGCATATACAATTACACAAGAAGCAGTACAAGAAGCCGAGTCAATTTCATCCGTTGGATTAAGAATTTCGTTATTAAATGGAAGTAATATTACTGGTTTGGCAAGTAAATATAGTGATATTATTCAGAATGCGGGTTTTGGAGTTACTGAAGTAGGTAATTATACAGATGATATATTACAGAATACAAAGATTATTGTAGCGCAGGAAGGAATGGGAAGAGATCTATTGCCATTATTTCAAGATGCAGTAGTTGAAGTAGGTACTGTACCAGTAGGTTTTGATATACAGATTATATTAGGAGTTTCGGAAAATAGATAGGTATACCTTTTTGTGACTTACGTGCATATTTGTTGCTATGAAGGAGGTACGGTTAATACAAACTAAATAGAAATAACCCGTTAAAAATCTCAATTTAGTGAAATGAGCACTAATAGTGAGTATGGAGGTTAAAATGAAAAATAAGACTAATGTAATGGGAGTTGGACTGGATGTAATATCTGTTCTAGCATTCAGCCAGAAATTGAAAGAGTTTCTGCTTAATGATTGCTTAAATGTTGTCTTCCTTATTACTGCAAAAACTCTTGAATATGCCAATGAAGAAGAAGAATTTAGAAACAGTCTTGCGTGTGCAGATTATATATTGCCGTCACAAGAGATGCTTCTAGATCTTGCATATCCACACATATATGAAAATGCTAATTATGTTAGTGACTTTCACAAATTACAGTTAAGTCTACGAAATATGGATTGTACTAAGAAAACAGTTTTCGTTGTATCAGGCATGGTTAACCAAGTGGAGAGCTTTCTTAACTATAAAAGAAGGACAGAGGAACGTTTTATTGTTGTTGGTTCTTACATGGGAGACATAACAGAGAATGAGGATCTTGTTATTAACGAGATTAATGCAGCTGCACCAGACATCTTAGTGCTTGCATTAGAAAGTCCTGAGCAAGAATTATGGATTGCAAGAAATAATACGAAGTTGAATGCGAAGCTATGTCTTGTATTGGCAGACATTAAAGATGGCATGTTGAAAGAGTATAATGAGATTCCTACTATAATAAAGAAACTTGGTTTACAAGGGATATATCATCATGTAAAAGCGTGGAAACCGTTTAAGCAGGTTAATGCAAGCCGGACATTTAAAAAGAAGTTAGAGAACTATAATAACAATAATATTAAATAGTGGGGCCGATTATGGAAGTTATGAAAAGATCTAAGGGTATGGATTGCTTACTGATAATAATAGGTACTTTGCTAGTAGCGATATCGGTTAATGTTGTATATGAACCCCTCGGTATGGTAACAGGAGGGGTATCAGGTCTAGCAATTGTTATTAAGTATTTTACGAGTAATTTAATAGACGGCGGAATTCCAATTTGGTTTAGTAACCTTGTAATTAATATTCCATTATTTATAGCAGCTATATTATTAAAGGGAAAGAAATTCGTCGGGAAGACATTGTTTGCAACGGTATGTTTTACCGTTGCTTTATACGTTGTACCTAGTTTTAATATCAATTATCAAGATTATCTGTTGGCAGCGGTTTTTGGTGGTGTTATTGGTGGTGTTGGGTTAGGGTTGGTTTTCGTCACTAGTGCAACCACTGGTGGAACAGATTTGTTTGGTATGATAGTGCAAAAGTATTTTAAACATTATACAGTACCTCAGTTACTTATTGTAATTGATGGTGCAATCGTATTAACAGGAGCTGCTGTATTCGGTTTGAACAAGGCATTATATGCAGTTATTGCTGTTTATATTAACTCGAAAGTGATGGACAATATTCTTGAAGGGCTTAAGTTTGCAAAAGTTGCGTACATAATCTCTGATCATTATGAAGAGATAGCGAAAGAGATTCTATATAAGATGGAGAGGGGAGTCACAGGAATATCTGCGCGTGGTATGTACTCGAATAAGGAGAAGCAGATGTTGTTTTGCGTAGTATCAAAGAAGGAGATAGCGCCTGTGGTTGAAATCGTTTCGTCTATTGATAAGAAGGCTTTTATAATTGTTAGCGATGCTAGGGAAGTTATGGGAGAAGGCTTTATAGAATATAGACAAGAAAAGTAGAATTTTTCAGCTAATTTATTAACAAAACAAACTATTTTAACAAGCGTTATACAAATTATACAAAAGTCTTTTTTTTAATTTGGTAATATGGAGTATGGTTTTTAAAGGACAAATGGTGTATCATTAGCTTATCGAATTAGTGTAATATTGGTTAGTAAAAAACAAGAAAAATTCTAGGGAGGAACTGTTTAATGGCAAGTTTATCATTAAAAAATATCAATAAAACATATCCTAATGGTTTTGTAGCAGTAAAGGATTTCAACCTTGAAATCGCAGATAAAGAATTTATCATCTTCGTAGGACCATCTGGTTGTGGTAAATCTACAACTCTTCGTATGATCGCAGGTCTTGAAGAAATTTCTTCAGGTGAATTATGGATCGGAGACAAATTAGTTAACGACGTAGAACCAAAAGATAGAGATATCGCGATGGTATTCCAAAACTATGCATTATACCCACATATGTCAGTATATGACAATATGGCATTTGGTCTTAAGTTAAGAAAAACTCCAAAAGATCAAATTGACAAATTAGTACATGAAGCAGCTAAAATTCTTGATATTGAACATTTATTAGATCGTAAACCAAAAGCATTATCAGGTGGTCAAAGACAACGTGTTGCCATGGGACGTGCTATTGTTCGTGATCCTAAAGTATTCCTTATGGATGAACCTTTATCAAACCTTGATGCTAAACTAAGAGTTCAAATGCGTATCGAGATCTCTAAATTACATCAAAGACTTGAAACTACAATTATCTACGTAACACATGACCAAACAGAAGCTATGACACTTGGTACAAGAATCGTAGTTATGAAAGATGGTCTTGTTCAACAAGTTGACTCACCAATCGCATTATATAACAAACCAAACAACTTATTCGTAGCTGGTTTCATCGGTTCACCTCAAATGAACTTCATCGAAAGCAAAGTTGTTAAATCTGGATCAGACGTAATCTTAACATTTGGTGCTTTATCTATCAAATTACCAGAAGTTAAAGCTAAATTATTACTTGAAAAAGGTTATGAAAACAAAACAGTTATCCTTGGTATTCGTCCAGAAGATATTCATGATGAAGAAATCTTCATCGAATCTAATCCAGGAAGCGTTGTTGACGCAACAGTTAAAGTATACGAATTACTTGGTGCTGAAGTTTATTTATACTTCACAATTGATCAATTCGAAGTTACTGCACGTGTTAATCCACGTACAACTGCTAGACCTGGAGATACAATCAAAGTTGCATTTGATTTAACAAAAATCCACGTATTTGACAAAGAGACAGAACAAGTTATCTGCCACTAATCAGATATTACGAAGATGCTGCTATACTGCTGATGGAAATCAGCAGTATACAGCATCTTTTTTATTGTTAGAAAAAGTACATATTAGTTTAGTAACTAAACTAAATAGGATTTAACCTAATTTGATTAATATTGCTAAAATTAATAGTAACTTTGTAGGGATTTAGTTTACATTTAATAAAAATAGTGATAATATTAGTATAAGTTAGTTTATGAAATGTAAAAACAGAGGAGTGAATATATGATATCAAACCAAATTCTTCAAAATACAATAGAAGGTTTAAAAGTAATTACTCGTATTGACATATGCGTAATGGATACAGAAGGTAAAGCGTTAGCGTCCACTATATCAAACGCAGAAGACTATGAGAATGCTGTACTAGCATTCGTGGATTCTCCAGCGGATAGTCAAGTTGTTCAAGGATATCAATTTTTTAAAGTTTTTGACGAACATCAGTTAGAATATATTATCCTTGCCAAAGGTGATAGTGAAGATGTGTACATGATTGGAAAGATTGCTTCTTTCCAAATTCAAAATCTATTAGTTGCATATAAAGAAAGATACGATAAAGATAACTTTATTAAGAATCTGCTATTGGACAATCTGCTATTAGTGGATATCTATAACCGCGCTAAGAAGCTTCATATTGATACAGATGTTAGACGTGTGGTATTTATTATTGAAACTAAGAATGAAAAGGACATGAATGCTCTTGAAACAGTTCGTGGATTATTCTCTGCGAAGACTAAGGATTTCATCACTGCTGTTGACGAAAAGAACATTATTTTAGTAAAAGAATTAAAACCAAACGAAACATACGAGGATATGGAGAAAACAGCAAAAGTAATACTTGATATGCTAAATACGGAAGCTATGACAAAGGTTCATGTTGCTTACGGTACGATTGTAAATGAAATTAAGGATGTTTCTAGATCATATAAGGAAGCTAAGATGGCTCTTGATGTAGGAAAGATCTTCTACAGTGGCCGTAATGTAGTGGCTTATAATAACTTAGGAATTGGACGTCTTATCTATCAATTACCTATGCCTTTGTGTAAGATGTTTATCAAAGAGATTTTCGATGGTAAATCACCAGATGATTTTGATGAAGAGACGTTAGCTACAATTAATAAATTCTTTGAAAATAGTCTTAATGTTTCAGAGACTTCAAGACAGCTATACATTCATCGAAATACGTTAGTTTACCGTTTGGACAAATTACAAAAGAGCACGAATCTAGATTTACGTGTATTTGAAGATGCTATAACATTCAAGATTGCTCTTATGGTAGTTAAATATATGAAGTATATGGAAAGTCTTGAGTACTAATTAATTAAGATGTATAATAAATAGAGCACCGATTTGCTCCAGTAGAGTGGTTATGCTACGGGTTCCAAATACGGTGCTACATTTATAATGAAAAGGATACATTTGTGAAAGAAGGATCTTTCCCAGGCAACTTTGAGCCTGTGGCCAAAGCTTGCGGGCTGTGAAAGGCATGGTATTATTATGAAAAACGAAGTAGATGAATTATTAAAGGAGTCTATTGAGCCTCCTATTATTTTATTAGAAAACGTATCGAAATCGTATCAAAAGGACGTAGATGCAGTGAGAGATGTTAGTATAAAGATAAGAAAAGGTGAGTTTGTTTTTATTGTTGGTAGTAGTGGTTCTGGAAAATCGACTTTGATTAAAATGTTACTAAAGGAGATTGAACCTACATCAGGTAAGATTTTTGTGAATGGGAAAGATATAACAAGACTTAGAAGAAGGTTAGTACCGAAGTTCAGACGTAATCTAGGAATCGTGTTCCAAGATTTTCGCTTATTAAAGGATCGGAATGTTTTTGAGAATGTTGCTTTTGCGCAAAGAGTAATTGAAAAACCAAGTCGAACGATTCAACGTAATGTACCAGCTATGCTATCACTTGTTGGACTTTCTGATAAGCTTAACGCATTTCCGAGAGAGCTTTCTGGTGGAGAGCAACAAAGAGTTGCATTAGCAAGAGCTCTTGTGAACAATCCACTCATATTACTAGCAGATGAGCCGACAGGAAATCTAGACCCTAAGAATTCTTGGGATATTATGTCCTTATTAGATGAGGTTAACAAAAAAGGTACAACAGTAGTGGTCGTTACACATAATGTAGAAATCGTAGATGCTATGCAGAAGCGTGTTATAACAATGAACAAAGGTATATTAGTCAGTGACGAACAAAAGGGTGGTTATTCAAATGAAAATTAGTTCAATTTTATATAGTTTTAAGCAGGGAATAAAGAATATTCACCGTAATAGAATGTTTTCTCTGGCTTCTATAGGAACAATAGCAACATGCTTATTCTTGTTTGGTATATTTTATTTTATATTAGCAAATTTTCAATATACAGTTAAGATTGAGGAAAAATCAGTTGGTGTATCCATTTTTTTTGATGAGAATATAACTGCGGAGCAGATTGAACAGATTGGAAATCAAATCAAACAGCGTGAGGAAGTTGCTACACTGGAATACATATCAGCAGATGAAGCATGGGAAAAGTATAAACAAGATACATTTGCAGACGAACAAGAGCTAATCGATACATTTGCAGATGATAATCCGTTAGAGGATTCTGCATCATACGTGGTGTATCTAGATGAAGTTGCAAAACAACCGGAGTTCGTTGAGTTTGTTCAAGGAATAGATGGTGTGCGTAAGGTTAATAATTCGGACAAGCTTGCGCAGGGATTGAGTGATTTTAATATCTTACTTGGTTATGGATCAGGAGCAATTATTATTTTATTGTTAGCTGTTGCGATTTTCTTAATCAATACAACTATAACAATGGGTATATCGGTACGAAAGGAAGAGATTTCTATCATGAAATTAATTGGAGCGACAGATTATTTTGTACGGTCTCCGTTTATTGTAGAAGGAATGCTTATTGGATTGATGGGAGCCATACTCCCGTTGATTTTACTATATATTATCTACAATCAAGCAATTGTGTATATTGGTCAGAAATTTAGTATCTTATCAAATATCTTACATTTCTTGAATGTAAATCATATATTCGCCACATTAATACCATTATCGCTAGCGATCGGAGTGGGAATTGGTTTTATTGGAAGTATGATTACAGTGAGAAAACATCTACGCGTATAAATTAAGTATAAGATAGCTTATTATAACGATGAGAAAGGTATGGTTACAATATGAAAATAAAGAAGCGAATGCGACGATTTGGGATATTGATGCTTGTATCCCTCTTAACTTTCACTTCAGTATACACCGTCTTTGCTTCAGAAATTAACGATGCTAAGTCAGAGAAGAGTGATTTAGAGAAGAAGAAAGAAGAGACAGAAGCTAAGATAAAAGAACTTGAGAAGGAGAAAGGTGACATTGTTACATACATCGAAAAGATGGATGTACAGTTGAACGACTTGAATAAAGAAATCACTAGTTTGAATAGTCAAATTGATACTGCCAATGTAGATCTTGATAAAACGAAAAAAAATCTGAAAGAAGCGCAAGAAACTGAAAAAAACCAGTATGAGACGATGAAGAAAAGAATAAAGTATATGTATGAGAATGGTAATGCAAATTACATAGAAATTATTCTTGGTGCGGCAGACATGTCTGACATGTTAAATCGTGCGGAATATATAGAAAAGATAATGCAATACGACCGCACTATGTTAACGAATTATCAGGACACAAAGAAGCAGATAGAATTAACGAAAAAAGACATAGAGAATAAGATTGTAGAATTAGAGGAATTAACGGAAGAAGTTAATTACGAAAAAGACACAGTTGAAAAACTGATTGATAAAAAATCAAAAGAAGTTAAAAAGTATAATTCCAATATTCAGCAATCAGAGTCGATGGTTTCTAATTATTCTAATGCGATTGAAGAACAGGAAGCCTTAATTGAAAAGCTTCTTGAGGAAGAAAGACGAAGAGTCGAGGAAGAAGAGAGACGACGAAAAGCCGAAGAGGAACGTAAAAGAAAAGAAGAGGAACGTAAGAGAAAAGAAGAGGAAGAGAAGAAGAATCAAGAGCAGAGTAATAATTCGGGGAATTCTAGTAATAATAACTCAAATGGTAATAACTCGTCTGATAATTCTTCGAACGGCTCAGATTCTTCCAATTCGGGGACACAGGGAGGATTTACATGGCCTCTACCTGCGAGTCATACGATTACCTCATATTTTGGTAACCGTGGGCAACCAACAAGTGGTGCTAGTACCTACCATCAAGGCATTGATATCGGGGCCCCTACGGGAACTTCCATTGTAGCAGCAAGTTCAGGAACGGTTGTAACAGCTTCTTATAGTGCAGGTGCGGGTAATTATATTATGATTTCACATGGTAATAGCGTATACACGGTATATATGCATTGTTCTCAGCTGTTAGTATCTGCAGGCCAAACGGTTAGTAAAGGCGAGAAAATTGCATTAGTTGGTTCTACAGGAATTTCCACCGGACCTCATCTGCATTTTGGCGTTTCAGTTAATGGTAGTTATGTGGATCCATTAAATTACGTAAAGTAAGAATTTATTAATTCGGTAGAAGTCTTCTGAGGCTTTGAACTGGGTTAGTAAAGTAATATCGTTATAAACAGACAAAGAAAGGATATGACAGCTTTTATGAAAAATCGTTATTTTCAAGGTATGCTGGTTGGTTTGTTGGTTTCAGCGCTTTTCTTTAGTGTTTTATTTGCTGGTTATGTTAGGAACAATTCTATACAGAGTGCAGAAGGCAATAATGGAAGTACAAATTTAACTACAGAAGCCGATTCTGATAACTCGCTAATGAGTAAAGCAGTTAAGTCAAAGCTTAATAGGATAAAATCGATTATAGATACGTATTATTTGGATGAAATAGATGAAGATAAGATGGTAGAAGGTATGTACAAGGGGTTGGTTAGTAGTTTAAAAGATCCCTATTCCGTATACTATACCAAAGATGAGTTTGCGGCTTTAATGGAGTCTTCATCAGGAAGTTATTGTGGCATTGGAGCTTATGTTAGCCAAGATGTCAAAACTGGAGTAATAACAATTGTAAAACCTTTTGAAGGAGGACCTGCGTATGAGGTAGGGATATTGCCTGGAGATATTATCTATAAAGTCTCCGGTGAAGAGGCAACCGGGAAAGACCTTTCAGAAATTGTAAGTAAGATGAAGGGTGAAGAAGGAACGACAGTTGATCTTGAGATTATTCGTGCGGGAGAAAGTGAACCAATTAAGTTAACGATTGAAAGGCGTACGGTTGAAGTTCCAACGATATCCTATGAGATGTTAGACAATAAAGTTGGTTATATCCAGATAGCGGAGTTCGATGAAGTAACAGGACCACAATTTAGAAGTGCCATAACGGATCTTGATAATCAAGGAATGAAAGGTTTGGTAATTGACTTAAGAAATAACCCGGGTGGATTACTTGATACCGTTTGTGACATGTTAGACCGTATGTTACCAGAAGGTTTAATTGTCTATACAGAGGATAAGAATGGCACTCGTACCGAAGAAGTGAAATCAACAGCAGAAGAATCCTTTGACAAGCCACTTGTTGTTATGATTAATGGTAACAGTGCAAGTGCGTCAGAAGTATTTGCTGGAGCTATCCAAGATTATGGAATAGGAACAATTCTTGGAACAACAAGCTTTGGTAAAGGTATCGTTCAATCCGTAATTCCTCTATCTGATGGAAGCGGAGTTAAAGTAACGGTATCAAAATACTATACACCAAAAGGACGTAATATCCACGAAATTGGTATTGAACCAGATGTGGTAGTTGAATTAAAAGATAAATTGAAGACGAAGGTTGTAATAGATAAATCAGAAGATAATCAATTGCAAGAAGCAATTAAGATTATTAATGAGAAGAGTAGTAAGTAAAACCTATTGTAATAGTGAGAGATTAAGAAGCGCCCAAGTTGATTTTTTAACTTGGGCGATTTTTGCGCTTAATAATAGATTTGTCTATTCCCGTGAATGGTATCATTGATAGAAGTGTTCAGCCATTCGATTGCTTTTGACGAATCTCTTTCTTCAATACATTGATATAATGTGAGTGTATTTTCATAAAGTGCTTGAATGCCGTAGAGACGGCAAAACCGTTCCCAAAGGGTAATAACAGGAATACGAAAGCTTGAAAAGATTAAAGGCATCAGTGTATTTCCTGATAGGTAAGCAAGCTCATGTTGGAATGCAAAGGCTACCGTAGAAGCTTCTTCTGGTGTTTCCGCGATCAATAGTGAATTAACTTTTTCTTTTAAGCTGTGAAGCTCATCATCAGTAATCTTTGAAATACATAAGTTGATTGCTAATGAATCTAATCCAAGTCTAAGCTCTAATATGGAGCGAATCTCATCATCTCTCAAAATTCCACCATTATAGTTCATAATAGAAATCAGAGTATCGATAGTCCCGTTTCTACGGTAATCAGCAACAAAGGTACCTACACGTGGTTTGATTGTAAGAAAACCTTTGCGGGCAAGTTCAGCAATCCCTGCATTAATAACTGCACGGCTAACTTGCATGGTTTCGGCAAGTTCACGTTCAGCTGGGAGTTTTTCTCCTACTGGTAATTTCCCTGAAAGAATCATAGTTTCTAATTGCTGAATGAATAGTTCTTTTAATGAAGGCGCGCATAATTTTTCGAATTGCATAGGGTAATCTCCTTTTGATTATGTATTTCAGTTGAACTGTTATGGAATAAAGTTCGACCAGTGCTGTTAAAATAAGTAAAACTATTAGAATATATGTGGTATAACCACAGACCACAAAGATATTATAATGGAATATTGACCAAAATTCAACAATTATATTGTGCGAATAGCTGAAAAAATAAAGTAATAATGATACAATATTGACATATTGCATATAAAAGTGTTATGTTTTTAACAAAGAGAAGTGTGATAATCTGGTATGACCAGATTGTTAAAACACTATAGGGAGGGTTATTTGTATGTTTACTTTTAATTATGCAGAAGGTGCAAGTTTACTTAGTGTTTGGCTTGTATGGCTTGCGGTATTTGTTGTTTTATTCGGTCTTAATGAATTAACAAGAAGATCGACAATAGCTGGTTTTGCTTGTTTTGTTGTATTGCCAATTGTTTTATCAGTCTTATGGTTCACGGTGTTGAGTGATACCACCTACACAGATTGGTTCCATCTTGCGAAAGTGTATTCATCCACGGCGGGGTGTATTGGATTTTGGTGTATTCGACATCTGCATGGTAAGAACAAAAAGACTGGCAAGGAGTGGGCATTAAGGACGAACAAGATTGCATTATGTTTTCCACCACTTATTCTTGCAATTAATATATTAGAAGCAGTAGCCCGTGATATAGAAGTTGGTTTAAACTATGCAGGCGGTGGAACGCTAGCTGATGAAGCTATGTATGTTCTTGGCGGGCCGTGGAATTTTATGAACGCGGCTGCAGGAATTCTTAATATTATTACGATTACAGGTTGGCTAGGAATTTGCATTCGTAAGAAAACAAAGAAAGATGGAAGTCAAGATATGTTATGGCCGGATATGTTATGGTTCTGGATTATCGCATATGACTTATGGAATTTTGCTTATACATATAACTGCTTACCAGGTCATGCTTGGTATTGTGGATTTGCATTATTATTAGCACCAACTGTTTGTGCTTTTACAATTGGAAAAGGTGCTTGGTTACAACATAGAGCACAAACATTAGCATTGTGGTGTATGTTTGCTCAAACGATACCAGCCTTTATTGATAAAGGGAGATTTGCAGTAGCATCAACATATAACGAGACACCACTTTTTGTGTGGAGTTTGCTATCATTATTAGCTAATATATCAGTTTTTGCATACATGATTTACAAAACGGTTAAGACAAAGAGAAATCCTTACAAGGGTGAGTTGTACATAGATTTGAGGAAGTATCAAGAGGTTAAGGAACTAGCAGAGTAAGTAACTAATTATTTTAAGACAGAGAGGTATTTATGGATAAATTTAAAGTGATTGAGATCAAACAAAGTGTATTCGAAGACAATGATGCAGATGCAAATCGATTAAGAGAAGAGTTGAGACAGGAGAATACATTTTTACTTAACTTAATGTCATCTCCAGGATCGGGAAAGACTACAACCCTTACTAAGACAATTAATGAGCTAAAAGATGAATTTAGAATTGGTGTTATGGAAGCGGATATTGACTCCGATGTGGATGCTCAGACAATTTCGTCAACAGGTGCCAAAGTTATTCAACTACATACAGGAGGAATGTGTCATTTAGATGCGGATATGACAAGACAAGGAATTAAAGAACTAGGAATAGAGAATATTGATCTTGTTATCTTAGAAAATGTAGGAAACTTAGTCTGTCCAGCGGAATTTGACACGGGATCTACAAAAAACGCTATGATTCTAAGTGTGCCAGAAGGTGATGACAAACCACTTAAATATCCTCTAATGTTTTCTATCTGTGACGTATTACTAATTAATAAAGTTGATGTATTAGAATATTTTGATTTTAATATTGACCTATGTACACAAAGAGCTAAAAAATTAAATCCTAATATTAAGGTAATACCGATTTCTGCACGGACAGGAGAAGGTATATCAGAATGGAATGATTGGCTTAGAAAGCAAGTAAAAGAAGGTGTTAAGTAGAAGGGGCGGGTGAGCGTATGGAGACAAAACAAAGAGTATTAGAGTTTGCGAACAAGGTTAGTAATAAAAAAGTTGGTGCAAAAGGGGCAATTACTGTAGATGATGCAAGATATAGAATCCTAGAACCAGTTGTTACCGATGAGATGGCGGAAGTAGCACTTGTGATGGAATTTAGAAAACCTCAGAATGCCGAGCAATTAGCTGCAAAGTGTAATAAATCTCTAGAGCGAACGAAAGAGCTTTGTTGGGAGTTAGCAATGGCTGGTGTTTGTTTCATTAATGAGAGGGACGGAGTAGACGTATATTGGTATGATACTTGGGTTCCTGGTATCATGGAGATGATGGTAAACAACAAGGAAAATGTTGTGAAATATCCTCGAATAGCAGAAGCTTTCGAAGCATATGGCCGTGAAAATGGACCAAGATCAATAGGTAGCTTCCCAGCTGGAACAGGACTAATGCGAGTTATTCCAATTGAGATGGCAATTGATGGAGAAACAAGAAAAGCATCATACGAAGAGATATCTAAGTATTTGAACAATAGCCATATCTTCTCTGTATCGGATTGTTCTTGCCGTACCTCTCGTAAGATTATGGGAGAAGGCTGTGGCCATTTGGCAGAAGATATGTGTATTCAGCTTGATCATGCTGCAGAATACTATATCAGAACTGGTAGGGGGCGTGAGATTACGAAAGAAGAAGCATTTGAAATCATTCGTAAGGCAGAAGAGAATGGTCTTATGCACCAGATACCAAACTTAGATGGGGCAGGTAAGACGCATGCGATCTGTAATTGTTGCGGTTGTTCTTGTTTGGCTCTTCGTACAGCAGAGATGTTTAAGAATGTTGATATGTCACGTTCAAACTATCAAGCACAAGTGGATTCTGAGAAATGTGTAGCTTGTGGAGAATGTGTAGAACATTGTCCAACCAATGCCGCTCAGTTAGGTCAGAAGTTATGTACGATTAATCCTCTTCCGAAGAAAAAAGTAGAAACTCCAAGAGACACCGAATGGGGACCAGATAAATGGAACGCTGATTACCGTATTAATCGAAAGAATGTTGTGGACACTGGAACAAGTCCTTGTAAGTCAGAATGTCCAGCACATATTGCAATACAAGGGTACATAAAATTAGCGTCACAAGGAAGATATAAGGAAGCTCTTGAGCTTATCAAACATGAGAATCCATTCCCAGCGGTATGTGGTCGTATCTGTCCAAGAAAATGTGAATCGGCATGTACTCGCGGTGATATAGATGATGCCATTGCAATTGATGAAATTAAGAAGTTTATTGCGGATCAAGAATTAAAATCAGAAAATCGATTTGTCCCAAAACATAGACATGAATATGGAAAGAAGATTGCTATAGTAGGAGGCGGACCAGCTGGACTCTCCTGCGCCTTCTATTTAGCGATCGACGGCTATAAAGTAACGGTATTCGAAAAACAAGAGGTGCTTGGAGGCATGCTTACATTAGGAATTCCAAGTTTTCGTCTTGAGAAGGATGTAGTGAATGCGGAGATTGAAATTCTTAGAGAGCTAGGAGTAACCTTCCAAACGGGAGTAGAAGTTGGTAAAGATATTACCATTAAAGAGTTGAGAGAACAAGGATACAAAGCGTTCTATTTGGCGATAGGGGCACAAGGAGGAAGACAACTTGGTATTGAAGGGGAAGATGCAAGCGGAGTAATTACGGGTGTTGATTTTGTGCGCGATGTAAACCTTGGTAAAGCAGAATCATTACATGGTAAGGTGGTTGTAATTGGTGGTGGTAACGTAGCAATCGATGTTGCTCGTAACGCAACCAGAGTAGGTGCAGAAACAGTTAATTTGTATTGTCTTGAAAACCGCAAGGAGATGCCTGCATTAGAAGAAGAGTGCCTAGAAGCAGAAGAAGAAGGAATTGTTCTTAATAATAGCATGGGACCAAAACGTATCCTTACTGAGAATGGTAAGGTGGTAGGTGTTGAATTCATGAGATGTAAATCTGTTTTTGATGATAACCATAGATTCAACCCAGTATTTGACGAGAAAGAAACCTTGATTGTTGATGCGGATTATGTATTAATATCGGTTGGTCAATCCATTGAATGGGGAGAACTTGTTGCTGATACGAAGGTTATGTTGAATCAAAACAAAACTATTCAAGCCGATCCATTTACCTATCAAACAGCGGAACCAGATATCTTCGCGGGTGGGGATTCCTTTACAGGGCCTAGATTTGCAATTGACGCTATTGCAGCTGGAAAGCAAGCGGCTATCTCGATTCATCGGTTTGTACAACCAGGACAAAATCTAATCTATGGTAGGGACCGCCGTGCCTATCAATCGCTTGATAAGAGTAATATTGATTTTGAGGGTTATGATCGTATGCCAAGACAAAAAGCAGAACATGATCATGCTAAGGGAAAAGATGTATTTGCTGATATTCGCGTCACATTTACAGAAGAGCAGATGAAGAAAGAATCGCAGCGATGCCTTGGCTGCGGAGCGACAGTAGTTGATGAATTCATGTGTGTAGGATGTGGTCAATGTACAACAAAATGTAAGTTCGATGCAATCAAGTTAGTTCGTGTATATGACAAAGCAGGTGTTGGATATGAAGATTTAAAACCTGTTGTCGTTAAAACAGTAATAAAGAGAAAGGCCAAGATTGCAGTTAAAAAAGTCAAAAATGCGTTTTCTAAAGCGGAGTAAAGAAAGCGGGTATGAAAAATGCATGAATTAGGAGTATTATTAGAGGTTGTGAAACAGGTAGAGAACATAGTGTTAGAGAATGAAGTTGATCGGATAGATACACTGGTACTTCAAGTTGGGGAACTGTGTTCGATGGTGCCGAAGTATCTAACAAAGCTATATCCTGCCGCAGTAGAAGGAACCGTCTTAGCTGATTCAAAATTAGAGATTGAAATTATTCCTGGAAACGGTAGATGCAAACAGTGTGGTCAGGTATATAACCTGATTGACAATAAAGGGGTTTGCCCTGAGTGTAAGGTATTGGATTTCGAGATGTTGAGTGGTAAAGAGTTCTTTATCAAAGAAATCGTCGCATGTGAATAATTCGGTAATATAGACAAATGAGCAGAGCCAAAAGTGCAGTTAATATAATGCACTTTTGGCTCTTTCTATTGCGGTTTGTGTATGAAGTTGATTTATTGGTGAATAGTATTAAGTGGAAATTATTAAATGGACTAGAACGATTGTTTAAGTATTTCCTAATTGAAGAAACAGAACAGACATTCGGAAATATGTTGATTTTAGGAAATGCATATGATATAATTGGCATCAAAGTAAGGAAGCGGTTATGTATATATATTGCCACAGGAGAAAGGGAAAGCCATGGATCATTTTAAATTAGTATCGGAGTTTGCTCCTACGGGAGATCAGCCAGAGGCGATACAGGATTTGGTTAAAGGTTTTGAAGAGGGCAACCAGTTTCAAACCTTGCTTGGAGTTACAGGTTCTGGTAAGACATTTACCATGGCAAATGTAATACAAGCACTGAATAAGCCAACACTTATAATTGCCCATAATAAAACACTAGCGGCGCAATTATATGGAGAATTCAAGGAGTTCTTTCCGGAGAACGCGGTTGAGTATTTTGTTAGTTATTATGACTATTATCAACCGGAGGCCTATGTTCCATCCACAGATACCTTTATTGAGAAAGATTCTGCCATTAATGATGAGATAGATAAATTACGACATTCTGCCACAGCAGCGTTAACAGAGAGAAAAGATGTAATCATTGTTGCCAGTGTATCTTGTATCTATGGTTTAGGTGCACCGGTTGACTATCAGAATATGACCTTGTCATTGAGACCTGGAATGGTTAGAGATCGTGATGACATTTTAAGAAAATTAGTAGATATTCAATATACAAGGAACGATATGGACTTTAAGCGTGGTAGCTTTCGTGTTCGTGGAGATGTCGTGGAGATTTTCTCGGTTTCTGCTACAGATACAGCCGTACGTGTTGAATTCTTCGGCGATGAGATTGAGCGAATAACAGAAATTGATGTATTAACTGGCGAAGTGAAATGTGAGCTAGAGCATGTGGTTATGTTCCCAGCCTCTCATTATGTTGTTCCACCAGATAAGTTGAATGAAGCAATTAAGAAGATTGAGGACGAATTAGAAGAGAGAGTTTTATACTTTAAGAGAGAAGGAAAACTCCTTGAAGCACAAAGAATATCCGAGCGAACGAATTTTGATATTGAGATGCTTCGGGAAACTGGATTTTGTTCTGGAATTGAGAATTATTCGGGACCGATGTCTGGACAAGCACCAGGAAGTACACCATATACATTAATGGATTACTTTCCAGATGACTTCTTGATTATCGTAGATGAATCGCATATAACGATACCTCAGGTAAGGGGTATGTACTCGGGTGATAGAGCTCGTAAAGAAACGCTTGTTAATTTTGGATTTCGTTTGCCATCTGCACTTGATAACCGCCCACTTAACTTTGGAGAGTTTGAAAGTAAGATTAATCAGATGATGTTTGTATCGGCAACTCCGAATGTTTATGAGAGAGAGCATGAATTGCTGCGTACAGAGCAAATTATCCGACCTACGGGATTACTTGATCCAGTTATTGAGGTTAAGCCAGTGGAAGGTCAGATTGATGATTTAATTGGAGAGGTCAACAAAGAGGTTGCTAAGAAGAATAAGATTCTTGTTACAACATTGACTAAGCGTATGGCAGAAGATTTGACGGACTATATGCGTGAAGTTGGTATACGAGTGAAATATCTTCACTCCGATATCGATACACTAGAACGTTCTGAGATTATTCGTGATATGCGACTTGATGTATTCGATGTTTTAGTAGGAATTAATTTATTACGAGAAGGCCTTGATATTCCGGAGATCACACTTGTAGCAATCTTAGATGCGGATAAGGAAGGATTCCTTCGTTCTGAGACATCATTAATCCAAACGGTTGGTCGTGCAGCACGTAATTCAGAAGGTAGAGTAATCATGTATGCAGATAAGATTACAGACTCCATGTCGAAGGCAATATCAGAGACGAACCGTCGTCGAGAGATTCAACAAAGATATAATGAAGAGCATGGTATTACTCCGACAACCATTAATAAGAAGGTACGTGAGTTGATTAGTATCTCGAAGAAGGTTAGTAAACAAATGTATGACATGGAAAAAGACTATGAATCTATGTCTAAGAAAGAGTTACAAGCAGTAATTAAGAAGATTACCAAAGAAATGCATACGGCAGCTGCAGAGCTTAACTTTGAGATGGCAGCACAATTGAGAGATAAGTTACTTGAATTAAAGAAACATTTAAACGAGATAGAGTAGATATCTAGCTACAAATTAGATAACGAAGTGTTTGTTCTGAGAGAACAATCTACAGTTATATTATAGAGGGAGCATGTGTTTGACATGATAAAAGAAGAGAAAGACCATAAAAAGTATATTAAGATACGAGGAGCAAAGGAACATAATCTAAAAGATATCAGTTTAAATATACCTAGAGATGAGTTTGTTGTATTAACAGGATTAAGTGGTTCAGGGAAGTCATCACTTGCTTTTGATACCATTTATGCAGAAGGGCAGAGAAGATATATGGAATCTTTGTCATCTTATGCTAGACAATTCCTTGGACAGATGGAGAAACCCAATGTGGAGAGCATAGAGGGTTTGCCACCAGCAATATCAATTGATCAAAAATCAACAAATAGAAATCCTCGTTCCACCGTAGGTACAGTAACAGAGATTTATGATTACTTCCGTCTTCTATATGCAAGAATTGGTATACCACATTGTCCTAAGTGTGGTAAGGAGATTAAGAAACAAACAGTCGACCAAATGGTAGATGAGATTATGAAGTTACCAGAGCGTACGAAGATCCAGCTACTTGCGCCTGTAGTACGTGGGCGCAAAGGAGAACACGTTAAGTTGTTTGAACAAGCAAAGAAAAGCGGATATGTACGTGTGATGGTTGATGGTTCTTTGTATGAACTTAATGAAGAAATTAAGTTAGATAAGAACAAGAAACATAACATAGAGATTATTGTAGACCGTCTTGTAGTGAAGGAAGGTATAGAAAAACGTTTATCCGATTCCATTGAAAGTGTATTAAAGTTGGCGGATGGTCTGTTGGTTGTAGATGTTATTGATGGAGAACCATTGAATTTTAGTCAGAACTTTGCTTGTTCTGATTGTGGTATCAGTATTGATGAGATTGAACCAAGAAACTTCTCGTTTAACAATCCTTTTGGAGCGTGTCCAGAGTGTTACGGTATTGGAATTAAGATGGAATTCGATGAAGAATTGATGATACCGAATAAGAAACTCAGTATAGTAGATGGTGCTATTGTTGTTATGGGATGGCAATCAGCAACGGATCCAGGTTCGTATACACATGCAATCTTGAAAGCACTAGCAAAAGAATATAAGTTCAGCTTGGACACACCATATGAAGACTTATCAGAAGAAGTTCGTAATATATTAATCTATGGAACGGGTGGAAAATCTGTTAAGGTTCACTATAAGGGACAACGTGGAGAAGGTGTTTATGATGTTGCATTCGAAGGTTTAATTAAGAATGTGGAGCGCAGATATCGTGAGACAGGTTCTGAGTCTAGTAAGCAGGAATATGAGGGCTTCATGAGAACAACACCTTGTAAATGTTGTGGTGGAAAACGTCTTAAGAAGGAATCCCTTGCAGTTACAGTAGGAGATAAGAATATATCAGATCTTACAGAATACTCTATTAGAGATTTATTTGACTTTATGAATAATCTAGAGTTAACTTCAATGCAAGTAAAGATTGGACAATTAATCTTAAAGGAAATACGTGCACGTCTTGGTTTCTTAATTGATGTAGGTCTAGATTACTTATCATTAGCTAGAGCAACTGGAACCTTATCAGGTGGTGAGGCACAGCGTATTCGCCTTGCTACACAGATTGGTTCGGGCTTAGTAGGTGTTGCGTATATCTTAGATGAACCAAGTATTGGACTTCATCAAAGAGATAATGATAAATTGCTACGTACCCTATGTAACTTAAAGGATTTGGGCAATACATTGATTGTGGTTGAACATGATGAAGATACCATGTTTGCAGCGGATCATATAGTGGATATCGGTCCTGGTGCGGGAGAACATGGTGGTAGAGTGGTTGCGGAAGGAACTGCAGAGGAAATCATGGCGAATCCGGATTCTGTTACAGGTGCTTATCTAAGCGGTAGGATTCAGATACCTGTACCTAAGGAGAGAAGAAAGCCAACGGATTACCTTAAGATAAAAGGTGCTAAAGAGAATAACTTGAAGAACGTCACAGTAGATATTCCACTAGGTATCATGACTTGCGTAACGGGTGTTTCTGGTTCGGGTAAGAGTTCGTTAGTTAATGAAATCTTATACAAACGTCTTGCTAGGGATCTTAACCGTGCGAGATGTATACCAGGTAAACATACGGATATTGTTGGTATAGATAAGTTAGACAAAGTTATTGATATTGATCAATCTCCGATTGGACGAACTCCACGATCCAATCCAGCAACGTATACAGGTGTATTTGATCAAATTCGTGATTTATTTGCTACAACACCAGATGCGAAAGCAAAAGGGTATAAGAAAGGTAGATTTAGTTTTAATGTGAAAGGTGGCCGCTGCGAAGCCTGTAGTGGCGATGGTATCTTGAAGATTGAGATGAACTTCTTACCAGATGTCTATGTACCATGCGAAGTTTGTGGCGGAAAACGTTATAATAGAGAAACACTTGAAGTTAAGTATAAGGGTAAGAGCATCTTTGATGTACTGGATATGACAGTAGAAGAAGCATTAAAATTCTTCGAGAATATGCCGTCAATTAAGAGGAAAATAGAATCTCTCAATGATGTAGGCTTATCCTATGTAAAATTAGGGCAGCCATCTACTACCTTATCAGGTGGAGAGGCGCAAAGAATTAAGCTTGCTACAGAATTAAGTAAGAGAAGTACAGGAAAGACTATCTATATCTTAGATGAGCCTACAACAGGACTACATTTTGCGGATGTTCATAAGTTGATCGAAATCTTAAGAAGGTTATCTGATGGTGGCAACACCGTTGTTGTTATTGAGCATAATCTTGATGTAATCAAAACTGCCGATTATATTATTGATATTGGACCGGAAGGTGGAGATAAAGGCGGAACTGTAGTAGCTACAGGTACCCCAGAAGAGCTTGCAAATTGCAAGGAATCGTATACAGGTGTCTATATCAAGAAACAACTTGAACGTTTTCAGTAGAATAAGTAAAGTGTGACAATATAAAAAGGAACACCATAGGAAGTCTGGATTTACCCCTTCCAAGCAGAGCGTACAAGGGGAATGTCGATTGCTTCTTGTGGTGTTTCTTTTATTACTCACTAGTTAATCATTATTATATATGTTATAATGAGTGTGTCAAACTACTTAATAAATAATGTGATTAGTTAGGATTAGTCTTAAGTATGGGGAATTGGATACAGAATGTAAATCTTGGACTATTAAATTAAGATATTATAAGAGGTGAGCATGGGATGAAAAAAATTATACCAGTAATGGTACTAATTATGCTATTATGTGTAGCGTGTAAGCGCGATAATAGTTTAGTGAATGATTCTGATAACAAGGGAGAAGAAACTTTGTCGGAAGCAGAAAATCCTGATAAGCTACAGGAGACTGATAAAGAAGTGCATCTAGAACTGAAACCAGATGAATGGTACTATGTTGGAGAAGGTGATTTGGATTACGGCTATGGTAAAGTAGTGTTTTTTGATTCTTCTATGAAAGTAATAAAATATTTTGATAACGCCGTACTTCCTAATAATGGTATGGGTGTTATTGATATAACTAAGCCAGTTGTTATTGGTCAGTTAGATGAAGAAAAAAGAAACGGTACTACAATCATTGAACCAAATCAATATACCTATGGTGTTTATGATCTGAAGAATGATACTTGGATCATACCAATGGATTACAATTCATTGAATAAATATACCAACGGATGTTATGGAGCAGTTTTAGAGGATACTGAGTTTAATACAAGTAGTATGACCTTATATAGTGAACAAGGAAACGTATTAGCAGAGGGAATTGATGTAACGAATAGTTATGTTAGTTCTGTTGGTGATAATCTTTGGAATGTCTCTTATGATGGAACACAACCAATAGAGATCTATGATGAGAATGGAAAGCGTATTAATACAATAAGTAATAGTTATGGAATGATTCATGGTGCATATTTTGTAGCATCTAATACAGAAGAAGGGGATATCATCTATAATGAAGATGGAGAACCAGCTATTACTAAAGAAACCGTAGTCACTAATGGCAAATTAAAAGATGTTAATGATCAGCATTTCTTTGTAGTAAATTATAATGACTATAGTCAGATGATTGAGGCGCAGATAGGTAAGTATCAATTGATTTTAAATAAAGATGGTAAAATAATTAGTCATATTAATCAAGAAGAATTTCCAGATAAACTAGTATCTGTTGTTTACTGGTTGTATTGCGTGACAGAAAATACGGTTACAGATGAGCCAAACAACGATGATACTGGTATCCAATCACCTATAGGAGACGAGGGGAAGGAAGGCGAAACTGGGGTTGATGTGGATGATGATATAGTAAATGGCGACTATGGTATCGTAACGGATAAAGAGGACACCATATATAATGTGACAAGAAACAACAACGTCGCATCCTACTATGACGAAGAGGGAAATCATCTGGTAACGTCAAAAGGGGAAGAATTCCAAGGACATTTACAACCATATGGCGTGGATTTTACTCCGCATGATCTGTTTTATCAAAAAACAAATGGTTTTGAAGTATACGATTATGAGTGCAAAGAGACGTATCAGTTTAATATAGGAGAGTTTGGAATTGTTGAATTACAATCTCCATTACGCAATTTTTATCTAATTACGAATGAATTAGATGAGGGAACTAAAATCTATGTGTACTATAAGAACACGTTGTTAGCAGAGGGATCAAATCTGGTTGTTCAAGTTCTTGATGGTAATCTTGTAATTACGGATTATTCGGAAGACTATGCGCTAGATGAAATTTCGCATATCTATAATGCGAATGGTGTTAAGGTGTATGATTCGCCATGTTATGAGATAATTGAACAGATTGGAAGTAAGTATATTCTAACACAAAGAGAAGGGGTTAGAACGATTGTAGATTATACTGGTAATGTAGTATATGCATTTGATCGAAAGATACAAGTAGAAGAGGTGGAATAAAGATTGGTAGGCAGATGTTAAATAAATATCAATTTAAGGTTCCTTTTTCTGAATAAATGCGTTATAATAAAATCGATATATAAATAAAAATTGTTTAACAATAACGTAACGATTCAGTTACCTAGTTTATAAATCTAGTTGCACACAAATGTATTAAAACATTCAATATGGGCTAGTTAACTTGATGTGGTTGAGTGGTTACACTAATTATCATAAGAAAGATATGGAGGATAAAAATATGTTAGTATCAGCAAAAGACATGCTTACTAAAGCAAAAGCAGGAAAATATGCAGTGGGTCAATTCAATATCAACAACTTAGAATGGACAAAAGCAATTCTATTAACAGCTCAAGAAAACAACTCACCAGTAATCCTTGGTGTTTCTGAAGGTGCTGGAAAATATATGGGTGGATATCATGCAGTAGTTGGTATGGTTAATGGTTTAATGCAAGATCTTAATATCACTGTACCAGTAGCATTACACTTAGATCATGGTAGTTTTGAAGGTGCAGAAAAATGCATCGAAGCTGGATTCTCTTCAATTATGTTTGATGGTTCACACTATCCAATTGATGAAAACATTGATAAAACTACTAAATTAGTTAAAATCTGTAATGAAAAAGGTCTATCATTAGAAGCAGAAGTTGGTTCTATTGGTGGAGAAGAAGATGGTGTTGTAGGAGCTGGTGAATGTGCAGATCCTAACGAATGTAAACAAATCGCTGACCTTGGTGTTACTATGTTAGCAGCAGGTATCGGTAATATTCATGGAAAATACCCAGAAAACTGGGCTGGTCTAAGCTTTGAAACATTAGAAGCAGTAAGTGATAAAACTGGAGATATGCCATTAGTTTTACATGGTGGTACTGGTATTCCTGAAGATATGATCAAAAAAGCTATCTCATTAGGTGTTGCTAAGATTAATGTTAATACAGAATGCCAATTATCATTCGCGGAAGCAACTCGTAAATACATCGAAGCTGGTAAAGATCTTGAAGGAAAAGGCTTTGATCCACGTAAATTACTTGGACCAGGTTTTGAAGCAATCAAAGCAACTGTTAAAGAAAAAATGGAACTTTTCGGATCAGTTAACCAAGCTTAATAAGAAATTAGTTATACAGAACGTGTAACTTTTAATAGGTAAAAAGAGCTGCCACTATAGTCAAATTGACTAAGTGGCAGCTTTTTAGGTGTGCCAGGCATGGCACTAATCTAGTTAGTGAAAGTCGTGTGTTCTGAAAGCTGTCAACAGCTTGCCAGTGAAAGTCTGGTCGGAGTAATCGCCAGTGAGCTCCGTAGCAAGCATCCAGTGCTTTTGGGTGACTGATTGTGCTGAAGCGGTGTATACCTATGCGAAATAGGTGCAAGTTAATAGTCCGTAACATTAAGTGAATCCTGTAGCATCGTTACGTTAGCCCTTCGGGGGAAAAGAGGGTGTCGAGTCATTGGCTTTCTGACGAAGACCATGGAAAACGTGAAGAAACTGGAAGCAACGTTGAAGAACCCTTCGGTGTAGAGGGAGCGGAATGTTAACACAGTTGTTGATGGAACAGAAGAGATCTCATAGCGTCATGAAACCATAAGCATGTAATTCTTGATATAAGTGACACACGAAATTCAAGGAGATGCGTTATGAGAAGTCGGAGGAGCCCATAGTATCTATGATGGTATGGTAAGAAAAACATACTTAGAAAAGGGGCTCTACTTTAGTCAAGTTAAACAGGAAGGTAAGGGACAGTGCATGCCTGAAAAAGGACAATTACACTCAATAGAAAAATTACGACAACTTCAATGTAAACTATACTTGGCTGCCAAAAAGGATAAACAACGTAGATTTCATGCGTTGTATGACCGTATTTTTCGCCTGGATATTTTATGGAAGGCGTGGAAAGAAGTACGAGGAAACAAAGGGAGTGCTGGTATAGATGGTATTACCTTTGAAATGATTGAGGAGTATGGAGTGGAATCATATTTATTGGATATCCAAGAGGATTTGATAAAAGGTGTCTATCGACCATTACCAGTAAAAAGAGTTTATATACCTAAGCCAGATGGAAAACAACGTCCATTGGGAATTCCGGTCATAAGAGATAGAGTTGTACAACAGGCATGTAAGATTGTTGTTGAACCGATATTTGAAGCTAACTTTATGACATGCTCTTATGGATTCAGACCAAAACGTGATGCCATTCAAGCAAACAAACGGGTTCAAAAAGCATTGAATAAAAACTGGTATGTTGTAGATTCTGACATCAAGGGATATTTTGACAATATCGACCATAATATACTAATTGGTCTTCTCAAAAGAAGAATTAGTGATAGACGTGTTCTTAAGCTGTTTCAACAATGGTTAAAAGTAGGTGTGATAGATAATGGTAAATACTTTCAGACAGAGAAGGGCTCACCTCAAGGTGGGGTTATCAGTCCGTTATTAGCGAATGTATATCTCCATGTATTGGATTCATATTGGAATAATCATAATGAGCTAGGAGAAATAGTGAGGTATGCAGATGATGCAGTTATCATTTGTTACTCAAGAAAACAGGCAGAAACAGCATTTAAACATTTGAAAGAAATAATGAACAGACTGAAACTAACACTACACCCTGTTAAAACTAAGATAGTAGATATGAATAGGGAAAGTTTTGATTTTTTGGGCTATACCTTTCAGAAGTTTTACAATCGTAGATTAAATCGAAAACTTCCATATATGATGCCAAGCAAAAAGTCGCTTAATAAGGTGAAAGATAGGATAAGAGAAATCACCTGTAGGAAATCTGCGTATGAATCTTTGGATAAAAAGGTATTGAAACTAAATCCAATCATACGAGGGTGGAGAAACTATTTTGAACATGGTAATTCTTATAAACGATTCATGCAACTAGATGAATATATGTGGATGAAGTTGTGGAGAAAGAAATACTGTCGGGGTAAGCAACGGAAATATCGAGACAAGGTGCTTAAAGAGTTCCGAGAGTGGTATAAAACCAGCGGACTGGAATTCTTCTATACTCCTAATAAAAGAAGATACGTGTCATGACCTTTGAAAGCTGCAAGAAGAAGACTATCGGAAAGCCGTGTGAGGGAGAACCTCATGCACGGTTTGAAGTGGCAGGTGATGGAAACGAGAAATCGCGCCATCACTTGACCCTACTAACCACGGGTATTTACCGCCAAGTGTAGCGAACCACAAGTTGGTATCAGTAATGGTATGGATGAAGGAAGTGGTGTAGCGAAGTTCTTGAGCCTACGAATAGAAACTTGATTAGGCGATTAGGTGGGTGAGGTTACCTAACAAACTTAAGCCCGAAAGGTAAACGTAAACCGAAGTTGTAAATCAAGAGGTTGTGGAATGAAAGATTAGTATCTTACCCTGGGAGACTCTACCCACATATCAAGGGATATGGTCGAAAAAGGTTTGGGGAGGGAGTCAGACAATGTCATAGTAGGCGTAACAGCTGAAGGACTGAAGCGATTTATAGTACAAACCGCTACTTATAAAATAATACATTAGCCAGAAATCAGATGAATAAGAAGAGTAGGAACGTAACCGAGGGATATTATTTATATCGAGAGGGGCGATATGTAGGAATCTTATAGTAGAAAGAGGAGTAACAACGATGGAATTAATGGAAGTGATATTAACAAAAGAAAATCTAAACCAAGCCTATAAAAAGGTAGTAACCAATAAAGGTGCAAGTGGAATAGATGAAATGACTGTTAAGGAACTAGGAAACTATATCAGGGAAAACCAGGAGGAAATTCTAAGTTCACTTAGAAATAGAGCTTACTTTCCTAAGCCAGTACGAAGAGTATATATACCAAAAAGTAATGGAAAAATGAGACCATTAGGAATCCCAACTGCACTGGATAGAACTATTCAGCAAGCAGTTGCACAACCAATAACAGATATCTATGAAAAAGTATTCAGTGAATATAGCTATGGGTTTCGTCCTAATAGAAGTTGTCATGACGCAATTAAACAAGCATTAGAATACTTAAATAGTGGATATGAGTGGGTCATTGATATAGATATTGAACAGTTCTTTGACAAAGTGAATCAAGATAAGTTAATTCAAATTCTTAGAGAACAAGTAAATGATAGTAGTGTCCTAAACCTAATTCGTAAATATTTACGAGCAGGTGTAATGGAAAAAGGAATCGTAAAAGCTACCAAAACTGGTGTACCTCAAGGAGGGCCTATATCAGTTATACTTTCAAATGTATACCTTGATAAGCTAGATAAAGAATTAGAGGAGCGTGGTCTGCGTTTCGTTAGATACGCAGACGATGTACTGATATTTACGAAAAGCGAAGTTGCAGCAAATAGAGTTATGACTTCGATATCTAGTTGGATTGAAAGAAAACTATTTTTGAAAGTGAATGCAACAAAATCCAAAGTAGTTAGACCAATGCGAAGTAAATATCTAGGATTTACATTCCTAAAGAATGGTGGACAATGGAAAGTAAAACCTACAAATGAGAAGAAAGCGAAATTATATGAAGTAATGCGTGATTATCTCAAAAGAGGAAAAGCAATTGCCAGACCCTTAGCAGTTACCATAAAAAGAGTAAATCAAATAGTTATGGGTTGGATTAATTATTTTCGAATTGGAATGATGAAGCAATTTATTGAAGAGTTTGGCCAATGGCTAAGACATAAAATAAGGGTAATTGTTATAAAACAATGGAAAAAGCCAAAGACCATCTTTAGAAATCTTAGTTATCTAAATCGTAAATATAAGAATGGATTTGATGAGGAAAGTATCTTTAAAGTTGCTAATTCAAGACTAGGTTGGTATAAAAGATGTAGTATGAATGTCGTGAACTACATCTTAAATCCTACACTGTTAGAGACAAAAGTAAAGGGTGGAGCAAATCTGCTCAACCCTTTACAGTACTATCTAAGAAAAGTTGGAATATAAATTGTAGAGCCGTATACGAGACCCGTACGTACGGTTCAACGGGAGGGAGATAATTCTTAGCAATTATTTCTCTACCCTATTTTCGTTATAGTAGGTTGCTTTGTTTGAATTAATTTCTGTTGGTTAATTTAGTTTCTGTCCACAATTTGAACAGAAGTTACCCTCACCTGTCTTTTGTCCACAGTTTGGACAGAAGTTCGGCTTTTCTGAGGAAGCGCTAGAAGTAGCAGCGCCTGTTGAAGTTTGGGTAGGTGAAGCTTGGTTTGTATTGCTTGCTTGATTTATATTCTGCATCATCTGATTGGCCATATTCATACCCATCATCATACCAGCCATATCGGAAGCAACTCCACCACCAACAGCGCCAGAAGAGATTCCGTCAACCATGGAAGCTTGTTGATAGGTGTTCATATTACCAATCATGCTGTGTGAAGCGTTCTTTTCAATCATCTTTTGGACACTTTCAGGATAGTTAAAGCTCATTATTTGGAAGCTTGTAATTGTCATACCACTATCAAATAACTGCATATCTAAATCATCTTTAATTCCTTTAGCAATATCAAAGGACATTGACTGAAGGTTGAACATATCCTTGCCTTCTTTAACGATCCATTTCATTAATAACTGATCCAGTATGGAGGTAATACGAAGTTTTACATCTTCTACGAAATAAGAACTTTTAACACCTGCGATCTTGTCAATTAACTTAATATAGTCATTAATTTTAAAACTGAATGTACCATTAGAGCGAATAGGCATTCCACCTGGCAATTGCGGTGTAGGAATGTTGATCGGATTCCCAGTACCCCAACGTACAAGGAATTCTTTGGTATTAATGAATAAAACCTCGGCACGAATTCCACTGTTGAAGCCGAATTTGAATCCCTTGAGAGTTGAAAGGAAAGGAATGATTTGAGATTCGATATCGTAATCTCCTTCGTCGGTGAAGATACCTTCTATCTTACCATTGTATAAGAAGATAGCATCTTGGCCTGGGCGAATGATAAGGCGGCTACCTTTTTTAATTTCTTGATTAGACCATTTATAGAAAATCATATCCTCGCGGAATTCATTCCATTCCACCACATTAGAAAATTGATTTGAGAAAAGTCCCATAATTTGTTCTCCTTTTAAATATTATCGTTTAGAAACTTCTTTCGTTACCACTTGAGAAGGAACTTCCACCACCTGTAGTTCCGCTGCTACCACCACTACTGTTATTATTATCTGCTTTTTTTGTACGGGTAGTCGTGGTCCGTATATAATGATCAAAACAACCAGTAAGTTTAGAGTTACCATGGTCTAAGTAAGTTGCTGAATTAGTTGTTACTTTACCACCAGAATTGAATACCATGATTCCAACAGCAGTAGCTCCGATAATTATAGCGATTAATAGTTGAAACCATAGCTTAAAGAATATGTTATCTGGATTTGTACCAGGTTCTGCACCAAGATACAGGTTAGCCTTTTTGATGAAAGTTTTGACTGCATCATCATAATCACTTCCCTTTAGCTTTGGAGTGACAACGTCGAGTATTTTATTACTGCGTCCTGAGTCCATTCTTATTTGTGCATCTTCATAGGCAAAAATATTTGTTTTGTGATTATCTATATCAATAAGAAAAAGTACACAGTTATCATTATATCCATCATTGCCATGGATATAAGTATCATAATACATACTTGCATAGTCGGTAGTAGACAGGTCATTCGTATCATTGGTTGTTACTACTACAATGGAAGTATCATGCTTCCTGCTATATTTATTAGCTAGATCATTCAAATCCTGCTGGTCATCAGTGGATAATAGATTGGCATCATCAATGACGTAAGGAATATCTTTGCTGTTAGTAGCAGCTTGCGTTGTTGGTGCAATAATAATACTTGATAATAAACATAACATAAAAAGTATTAAGGGAAGGATACGTTGTTTACTTATTTTCATAATAATCCACCTCCCATTAATAATGCAATGATTTTAATAATAATAAAACTGGCCACGGTTATACCACCAAACCAAGATGCGATTTTTCCTTTGCTTAGAGGAGGGCGACCGACTATTTTACCTGTTTCACCGTTCATGGCAAATACATGCTCTGAATCTTGATAATCATAGCTTACTAACCATACAGGTAAAAGCGTGTAGAATGCATTCTTAGGATTTATGTGAATTCTTTTATTGAACACATTTACGCTACTATAGCCGGCTATGCTAGAACGCAAATAGGCTTCGGCATAGTCGGCAACACGGTTTTGTACACGAGGGAACAAATCTTTATCTGTATAGTTATATTTTTCAGCAATATATCCTGCAAGATAAGGCATGTTAAATGGTTTTAAGTTGCTATAATCAAATGGTTCCAATTTATCCATTAGACCATCGTTCATTTTTTCTGAAGCATCTACAGGTATCTTAAGGTAAGTAAGGTCTGCGCTTCGATATACATTATAATGCTGCGTTTCGGTTACGATATAATCTCCTTGTTCATACGTTCTGACGCGAGTACATGCGGCATTAAGTTCTCCGTTACTATGTAAATCATATAACCAGAAAGGAACGTATAATCCTGTCATGCTTTTGATTCTATCAGCAGTCATGAATCCTTTTGGGGTAAGTCTGCCGTTTTTGCACCATTTTTTAAAAGCTTCCTGAGCTTGTGCCTTACTAATTTGAAACGGGATTATATAGTAGGGAGAAAATTCCCCTGATAATCGATCGGCAAGAACAACAGGAGCACCGCAGAAGTTACAACTAGTCGCTGTTGTATCTGGTTCTGTTATTAATACAGCACCACAGTTATTACATACATACTGATTTACTTTAGAATCGTAAGAAGTATTATGGGTTGAATTAGAATATTCCTCGGAAGAGGTGGTGTTACCTTCTTCGTTGCGTTTCATCGTATCAATATCGCTAGTATATCCGCAACTTTCACATAGAAGTTTTCCTGTATTGCTGTCGAACTTCATATCCGCACCACAGCAAGGGCATTTGTATTGAACGACCATAGTGATTTCTCCTAATATTTTATTAAGTTTGAAATAAGGTGTTGTAAAGGAACGATCATGATTGCATAATGCAGTCTATATGTTACTATACAACACCTTTATATTGAGCTTTCTATTACTTACCTAAGCTTGCTTTTAATGCTGCTAATTCATCGTCTACTTCTGATGCAGGATTAGCGTATTTGGCAGTTAAATCAGCGATGTCATCTTTAGCACCGCGATTTAATTCAGCCATAGCATTGGCAGAATCAAGCATCTTGTTTGCTTTAGCTTCCATTCTATCAAATGCTGATATGGAATCGTTGGCGCTTGAAACACTAGAACCAATTTTGTTGATGCGATCTTGAGTTTTAGCAACAGCCATTTTACCCTTGATCATATCTTTACGAGATTCTAATTCGTTAATATCATTTACAAGTTTATCGTGCATCTCTCTCATTTGAGTAGCATTAGCGCTTGCTAAATTATAGGATTCTTGAAGACCGGCTTGTTTGTTGGCTAGAGTAGATTTCTTCTCTAAGAATTTACGAGCGTCATCTTCATTACCTGCTTCAAGAGCCTTTACTGCGAAATTTTGCATTTTATTAATTTCACTAGCGCATTCATCTAATTCGCGTTTGGAACGTTGCTCTTCAGCCATGATGGAAGCTGTTTCAGCTTTAACTTTACCTAAATCACTGTTCAAATTACGTAAGCACTGGTCAATCATCTTTTCAGGATCTTCTGCTTTATCAAGGAGTGCGTTAATATTACTTGCCATAATATCTTTAAATCTTGTTAATATACCCATTCGTGGTACCTCCCTCAATTATGTATTTATAGTTTTCCTATAAATAGTTAGTAACTGTTCAGAAGTTCTATATATAAGTATTCCGAATGCCGTTACATTATTTTTACAATTATAGTGTATTATCTTTTGGCTTCAACGTCAAGTTAAAAAGGGATTAGAAAGCTTAGCAGAGTCTTAAAAAACAAGAAAAAAGTATAAAATGTGTATATTCTGCTATAGTGAATATACTTATACTAGTATACATCTTGTCTAAGTAGGGAAAAACGTGTATAATCGCTAATAGAAAATATTTATTGCAAGTATTTAAACCTGCGAATACGTAGCTAAGAATAATGCACTTTTATTAATTATAGAAGAAAGAGAGTAAAATACAATGTGGTTAGCAGATGGCTGGAAAGATTATGAAGTAATTGATACATCAAATGGAGAAAAATTAGAACGTTGGGGGAAATACTTATTAGTAAGACCTGATCCGCAGGTTCTATGGGATACCCCTAGAAAGCATAAAGGTTGGAAGAATATGAATGGCCATTATCATAGAAGTAGTAAAGGTGGTGGTGAATGGGAGTTCTTTGATTTGCCGAAGCAATGGACAATCAATTATAAGAGTTTAACTTTTAATCTGCAGCCATTTAGTTTTAAGCATACAGGAGTATTCCCGGAACAAGCAGCAAATTGGGATTGGTTCTCTAACAAAATTAGAAATGCTGGACGTCCAATTAAGGTATTAAACTTGTTTGCGTATACAGGTGGAGCAACTTTATCAGCGGCAGCTGCAGGAGCAAGCGTTACGCATGTTGATGCATCAAAAGGTATGGTTACATGGGCGAAGGAAAATGCAAAGTCTTCCGGACTTTCAGAAGCACCAATCCGTTATATCGTAGATGATTGTGTGAAATTTGTTGAACGTGAGATTCGTCGTGGAAACACATATGATGCAATTATTATGGATCCACCTTCTTATGGAAGAGGACCTAAGGGAGAGATTTGGAAAATTGAAGAAGCAATTTATCCTTTTGTACAACTATGTTCAAAAGTTCTATCGGATAACCCTCTATTCTTTTTGATTAATTCATATACAACGGGACTTCAACCAGCGGTACTGGCTTATATGATGGGGACGGAATTGGTGCCACGTTATGGTGGGGTTGTAAACGCTGATGAGATAGGTTTGCCAGTTACATCGAATGGTTTAACACTGCCATGTGGTGCTTCAGGAAGATGGGAATCGAAGTAAGTATATTTTTTTGCTGTGATTCAAACATGATTGAAACTAGGTGAGAGTGGTTTTTACACAATATAACGATATAGGGGATGCTAATTAGGGACAACAAGGTGATTAACACTTTGTTGTTTCTTTTTCTTTAATCATGTAATAGAACATAAATTTGTGGGGAGAATACTAATTAGATTAGAGCTGTATATGGTGTAGTACTTGGAATGTAGTTCGGGAGGTGAACAATGTTATTGTAATCCATGCATGCTTATCAAGAAAGGAATTGATAAGCAATAGGAATAAGATGTTTGAGGACATATTCGATTACTAGTTATTAATAGCAAGATATATATAATAGGAAGAAACTCATCAAAAAGGTAAATTGTATGAAAGAAGTTTTACATCAAACCAGGTGATGTAAACAGTGATAATAGTAATGGTGATAAATCTATAGCAAAAATTTAGTTGTTTGGCAAAATGTTAAAAAATTTAAAAAGTATTAATGAAATATTGTATATTTTTTTGGAAAAATAATAAAAAAAAGTGCTTGCAATTCTTGTAAACCTACTGTATAATAACTATTGTTGTGACATTGATAGCGTAGAAGCGTGAGGTTGCTGTGCAAGACACAGGTTTTCCGTGGAGCGAATGTCAAGTTATAAAACTGGCGACAAGTCACTGTACAAATCAATAGCTCTGCAAATTGCAGAAGAGAGAGTGTGTGTAATTAGACAAGTTCTGATTACAGAGTATGAAACTGCTCGTTTTACGAGATGAGTTATCTGCGATACACACGGATACGTGTACAGTCACCGCTTGTCGTACTGATATTAAGTGCGAAAAGGAGGCGACTTTTTTTATGGCAAGTCAAGTAATGAGAATTACACTTAAGGCGTATGATCATCAATTAATCGATCAATCAGCTGGGAAAATTATTGAAACTGTAAAGAAAACAGGATCTAAGGTGAGTGGGCCTGTGCCACTACCAACTAAGAAAGAAGTAGTAACAATTCTTAGAGCTGTTCATAAGTACAAAGATTCCAGAGAACAATTTGAGCAAAGAACTCATAAGAGATTAATCGATATCATCACTCCAAGCCAAAAAACAGTTGATGCATTATCTAGATTAGAAATGCCAGCTGGTGTGTATATCGACATCAAAATGAAAACTAAATAGTTTTCAAAAGAAGTAAGTATTAAAAGCAAGTAATCCTTTAGGGTTTATATATAGAGACCAAGCGTCAGGGGGTTCCTGACCCAAGCACTCAAAAGTAAGCCATCTAGGATGATTACACGAAGTTTGTGTAATCCGCTGTAGATTAAACAGGAGGTGCATTCGTAATGAAGAAAGCAATATTAGCTACTAAAGTCGGAATGACTCAAATCTTCAATGAAGATGGAGTATTAACTCCAGTAACTGTATTACAAGCTGGTCCTTGTGTAGTAACTCAAGTGAAAACAGTTGAAAATGATGGATATAGTGCAGTACAAGTTGGTTATGGCGACATCAGAGAAAAATTAGTCAACAAACCAAGAAAAGGACACTTTGCAAAAGCTGGTGTTACAAACAAGAGATTCTTAAAAGAATTCAGATTTGACAATGCAGAAGAATATACTGTTGGACAAGAAATTAATGCAGATATCTTCGCGGCAGGAGACAAAATCGACGCAACTGCTAAGTCAAAAGGTAAAGGATTCCAAGGTGCTATCAAGAGACATGGTTTATCTAGAGGACCTATGGCACATGGTTCTAAATACCATAGACATGCTGGTTCGAATGGTGCTGCTTCAGATCCAAGTAAAGTATTCAAAGGCAAAAAAATGCCAGGACACATGGGTGCTGTTAAAGTAACAATTCAAAACCTAGAAGTTGTTAAAATAGATGTAGAAAATAACCTTATCTTAGTTAAAGGTGCTGTACCAGGACCTAAGAAATCTGTGGTTATGTTAAAGAATTCAGTAAAAGCAAACTAATTGCTTTAAGGAAGGAGGAACACACTAATGGCAAACGTATCTGTTTACAATATCGAAGGTAAAGAAGTTGGTTCAATCGAACTTAACGAAGCTGTCTTCGGAGTTGAAATAAATGAACATTTAGTTCACATGGCAGTTGTTCAACAACTTGCAAATAAACGTCAAGGAACTCAAAGCGCTAAAACTCGTGCAGAAGTTCGTGGCGGTGGAAGAAAACCTTGGAAACAAAAAGGAACTGGTCATGCAAGACAAGGTTCTACAAGATCTCCACAATGGACTGGTGGTGGAGTTGTATTTGCTCCAAAACCACGTAACTATTCATTCAAGATGAATAAACAAGAAAAATTAGCAGCTATTAAGTCTGCTTTAACATCAAGAGTAAACGCTTCTAAATTAGTAGTTCTTGATGAACTTAATTTCTCAGAAGTTAAAACAAAACAAATGAAAGCTGTACTTGACAACTTAAAAGTAAGCAAAGCATTAGTTGTTTTAGGAGAAAAGAATGACAATGTAGTATTATCAGCTAGAAATCTTCCAACTGTAAGAACTGCATTAACAAATACAATCAGTGTATATGACATCTTAAAGTATGATACTTTAGTATTAACTAAAGATGCAGTAGCAAAAATTGAGGAGGTGTACGCATAATGGCAAATTTAAAATATTATGATGTTATACTTAAACCAATCGTTACTGAAAAAAGTATGAATGCAATGAGTGAAAAAAAGTATACATTTTCTGTTCATACAGATGCGACTAAAGGTCAAATTAAAGAAGCAGTTGAAAAAATGTTCGAAGGAACAAAAGTTGCTAAAGTAAACACTATGAATCTTGATGGTAAAAATCGTAGACGTGGTGCTGTAGTTGGTAAAACTGCTAAAACTAAAAAAGCTATCGTTCAATTAACAGCTGATAGTGCTGATATTGAAATCTTCGAAGGACTATAAGAGTAATCTTATATAACGCTTCGGCGGTAGACTGGAAATAGATTAACAATATGGCTTTTTATAGCCGATAAGAATAAAACAGACGAACAAGAGTCGTTAACACGCAGTGAAAGGAGTGCAAAACATGGGAATTAAAAAGTTTAACCCATATACACCTTCCAGAAGACATATGACTAGCTCAGATTTCGCTGAAATCACTAAATCTACTCCTGAGAAATCATTAGTAGTATCTTTAAATAAAAACGCTGGTCGTAACAATCAAGGAAAGATTACAGTAAGACACCAAGGCGGTGGATCAAGAAGAAAATATAGAATCATCGACTTTAAGAGAAAGAAAGATGGTATTCCAGCAACTGTTGTAAGCATCGAATACGATCCAAACAGAACTGCTAATATCGCACTTATCTGCTATGCAGATGGTGAAAAAGCTTATATCCTTGCTCCTAACGGATTACAAGTTGGAACTAAGCTTATGAACGGAGCTGAAGCTGAAGTTAAAGTTGGTAACTGCTTACCACTTCAAAACATTCCAGTAGGTACTCAAGTTCATAACATTGAATTATATCCTGGTAGAGGTGGCCAATTAGTTCGTTCAGCTGGTAACTCAGCTCAATTAATGGCTAAAGAAGGAAAATACGCTACACTTAGATTGCCATCAGGTGAAATGAGAATGGTACCAATCATTGCTAGAGCTACAATCGGTCAAGTTGGTAATATCGATCACGAACTTATCAACATTGGTAAAGCTGGTCGTAAACGTCACATGGGTATCAGACCTACAGTTCGTGGTTCTGTAATGAACCCTAATGACCATCCACATGGTGGTGGTGAAGGTAAGACTGGTATCGGTCGTTCAGGCCCTGTTACACCTTGGGGTAAACCAGCTCTTGGCTTAAAGACAAGAAAGAAAAACAAGAAATCTAACAAGATGATCGTAAGAAGAAGAGACGGTAAGAATATAAAGTAGTTATAAGGAGGTAGAACCTATGGGTCGTTCACTTAAAAAAGGACCATTTGCTGATGCAAGCTTACTTAATAAAGTAGACGCTATGAATGCAGCAGGTGACAAATCAGTAATCAAAACTTGGTCACGTCGTTCTACAATCTTCCCACAATTCGTTGGACACACTATTGCTGTTCATGATGGAAGAAGACATGTGCCTGTATATGTAACTGAAGATATGGTTGGCCACAAACTTGGTGAGTTCGTAGCTACAAGAACATATCGCGGACACGGAAAAGACGAAAAAAAATCAAGAAGATAATTAAAAATAAATAATCGTCAGTGGACGAAATACTGACAGAATTGTTTCACTTTGAAAGGAGGTTTCATCCATGGCAAAAGGACATAGATCCCAGATTAAAAGAGAAAGAAATGCGAACAAAGATACTAGACCATCTGCAAAATTATCATACGCAAGAGTGTCAGTTCAAAAAGCTTGTTTCGTATTAGATGCCATCAGAGGTAAGGATGTACAAACAGCACTTGGTATTTTAGCATACAATCCAAGATATGCTTCAAGTTTAGTAGAAAAATTATTGAAATCAGCAATCGCTAATGCTGAAAACAATAACGGTATGAATGTTGAAAACCTTTATATTGAAGAATGTTTCGCAAATAAAGGACCAACTATGAAGAGAATCAAACCAAGAGCACAGGGTAGAGCTTACAGAATCGAAAAGAGAATGAGCCATATCACTGTAATTCTTAATGAAAGATAGTTTCGTGCAAAAACGAACTTATTGAATGAAAGGAGATTACAATGGGACAAAAAGTTAATCCTCATGGTTTAAGAGTCGGCGTTATCAGCGATTGGGATTCTAGATGGTATGCAGAGTCAGATTTCGCAGACAATCTTGTTGAAGACTATAAAATCAGAAAATATCTTAAAAAGAAATTATATTCAGCTGGTGTTTCAAAGATCGAAATCGAAAGAGCATCAGATAGATTAAAAATTATCATTTTCACTGCTAAACCAGGTGTAGTTATCGGTAAAGGTGGATCTGAAATTGAAAAATTAAAAGTGGAAGTTCAAAAATTCACTTCTAAAAAATTAATGGTAGATATCAAAGAGGTTAAAAAACCTGATATGGATGCTCAGTTAGTAGCGGAAAGCATTGCTGCTCAACTTGAAAATCGTATTTCTTTCAGAAGAGCTATGAAATCTACTATGGCTAGAACTATGAGAACTGGTGCTAAAGGTATCAAAACTGCAGTTTCTGGTCGTTTAGGTGGAGCTGATATGGCTCGTACTGAATTCTATAGTGACGGTACTATCCCTCTACAAACATTACGTGCGGACATTGATTATGGATTTGCAGAGGCAGATACAACTTTTGGTAAACTAGGCGTTAAAGTTTGGATTTACCATGGTGAAGTACTTCCAACTAAGGCAACTAAGGAAGGGAGCGATAAATAATGTTAATGCCAAAAAGAGTAAAGCGTAGAAAACAATTCCGTGGTTCTATGGCAGGTAAAGCCATGAGAGGTAACACTATTTCTCACGGTGAATACGGTATTGTAGCTTTGGAACCAGCTTGGATTAAGTCAAACCAAATCGAAGCAGCCCGTATTGCTATGACTCGTTATATCAAACGTGGTGGTAAAGTTTGGATTAAGATTTTCCCAGATAAACCAGTAACAACTAAACCAGCTGAAACTCGTATGGGTTCCGGTAAAGGAACACTAGAATACTGGGTAGCTGTAGTTAAGCCAGGTCGTGTAATGTTCGAAATCTCTGGAGTAGCTGAAGAAGTAGCTAGAGAAGCATTACGTCTTGCAACACACAAGTTACCAGTTAAGTGCAAGGTAGTTTCTCGCGCAGACTTAGAAGGAGGTGCGGGCAGTGAAAACTAAGAATTATGTTCAAGATTTAAATACAAAGTCAGTAGCTGAATTATCAGAAGAATTAGTAGCTGCTAAAAAGGAACTTTTTAATTTAAGATTCCAAAACGCAACAAATCAATTAGATAATACAAGCAGAATTAAAGAAGTTAGAAAGAACATCGCTAGAATTCAAACTGTACTTTCAAAGCAAGTTAAAGCTGCTGAATAATCCTAGAAAGGAGGAATTGTTGTGGAAAGAAAACTTAGAAAGACTCGTGTAGGTAAAGTAGTAAGTGATAAAATGGATAAGACAATCACTGTTGCTGTAGTGGATCACGTTAAACACCCATTATACAACAAAATCATGAAAAGAACTTATAAATTAAAAGCTCATGACGAAAATAATGATTGTAATATTGGAGATAGAGTTAAAGTAATGGAAACAAGACCTTTATCTAAGGATAAGAGATGGAGACTTGTAGAAATTATTGAAAGAGCAAAATAATTTCTGAAAGGAGTATTAATAGCATGATACAACAAGAATCAAGACTTAAAGTTGCTGATAACACTGGTGCTAAAGAATTACTTTGTATCAGAGTATTAGGCGGATCTACAAGAAGATACGCAGCTATTGGAGATGTCATCGTTGCTTCGGTTAAAGATGCAACACCAGGTGGAGTTGTTAAAAAAGGCGACGTTGTTAAAGCTGTAGTTGTTCGTACTGTAAAAGAAACTCGTCGTAAAGACGGATCATATATTAGATTTGATGAAAATGCTGCAGTAGTAATCAAAGATGACAAGAACCCAAGAGGAACTCGTATCTTTGGACCAGTAGCAAGAGAATTAAGAGAAAAACAATTCATGAAAATCGTTTCATTAGCACCAGAAGTATTATAAGGAGGTGTCGGCTGTGTCAACAACAAAAATCAAAAAAGGTGATACTGTTAAAGTAATCGCTGGTAAAGATAAAGGCAAAGAAGGCAAAGTTGTTTCTGTTAAAGACGGAAAGGTATTAGTTGAAGGCGTAAACACTGTAACTAAACATGCTAAGCCAAGTCAATCTAATCCAAACGGTGGAATTATACACCAAGAAGCACCAATTGATGCATCAAACGTTATGTACGTAGTAAAAGGAAAAACTACTAGAATCGGTTTTAAAACTGTTGATGGTAAAAAAGGCCCTACTAAAGTACGTTTCGCTAAGTCAACTGGCGAAGTTATCGACTAATTAAGAGAGGAGGTCTCATAAGTTGAGTAGATTAAAAGAAACTTATAAAAACGAAATCGTTGAAGGTATGATCAAAAAGTTCGGATACAAGAACGCTATGGAAGTACCTAAACTTAATAAAATAGTAATTAACATGGGCGTTGGTGAAGCAAAAGACAACGCAAAAGTATTAGATACAGCTGTTAAAGATCTTGAAATTATCGCTGGTCAAAAAGTTGTATTAACAAGAGCGAAAAACTCTGTAGCGAACTTCAAAATCAGAGAAGGTATGCCTATCGGATGTAAAGTAACTCTTCGTGGCGAAAGAATGTATGATTTCGCTGATCGTCTAATAAATTTAGCATTACCTCGTGTACGTGACTTTAGAGGTGTTAATCCTAATGCATTTGATGGTAGAGGAAATTATGCACTTGGTATTAAAGAACAATTAATTTTCCCTGAAATTGAATATGATAAGGTTGATAAAGTTAGAGGTATGGATATCATATTTGTAACAACAGCTAAAACTGATGAGGAAGCTCGTTATTTATTATCATTATTCGGTATGCCATTCAAAAAATAGTTAGGAGGGAAAAATTCATGGCTAAGACGTCAATGAAGGTAAAACAACAACGTCCACAGAAATTCTCTACAAGAGAATACAACCGTTGTAGAATTTGTGGTCGTCCACATGCTTATTTAAGAAAATACGGAATCTGCAGAATTTGTTTCCGTGAATTAGCATATAAAGGACAAATTCCAGGTGTTAAAAAGGCAAGCTGGTAGAATTAAGGAAGGAGGCAAAATTAAATGACAATGAATGATCCAATCGCAGATATGCTTACAAGAATTCGTAATGCGAATACTGCTAAACATGATACTGTAGATGTACCTGCTTCTAAAATGAAAGTAGCTATCGCTGAAATCCTTTTAAAAGAGGGATACATCAAAAGTTTTGAAATTGAAGAAGTAGACGGATTTAACAATATCCATATTACATTAAAATATGGTAAAGATAAGAATGTTAAGATCATCACAGGTCTTAAAAGAATTTCTAAACCAGGTCTTCGTGTATACGCAACCAAAGAAAACTTACCAAAAGTTCTTGGTGGTTTAGGAACAGCTATCATCTCTACAAGCAGAGGTGTTATCACTGATAAAGAAGCAAGAGCTCTTAATGTAGGTGGAGAAGTTTTAGCATTCGTTTGGTAATAAACGACTAGAATGTAGCTGTTATACATGAGAATCTTCGATTCTCATGTACTTCATTCCTAGAAGTAAACTTATTTAATAAGCTTTACTAAAAAGGTCTTGAAGATAAGAATGTAACGTAAGTTACTGATAACGAAAAACATGTACGCGCTTGCTTCATGGAAACTGTAACAGATACAAAGCATGCGTCGTAATATTATAGGAGGTGCAACATGTCACGTATAGGAAGAATGCCTATCGCTATCCCTGCAGGCGTTACTGTAACGGTAGCAGAAAATAACAAAGTGACTGTTAACGGTCCAAAGGGAACTCTTGAAAGAGTTTTACCATCAGAAATGGACATTAAAGTTGAAGGCGAAGAAATTGTTGTAACAAGACCAAGCGACTTAAAGAAAATGAAATCTTTACATGGTCTTACTAGAACATTAATTTCAAACATGGTAGTTGGTGTAACAGCTGGCTATGAAAAAGTTCTTGAAATCAACGGTGTTGGTTATAGAGCTGCAAAACAAGGAAAAACATTAACATTATCTTTAGGATATTCTCATCCTGTAGTTATGGAAGATCCAGAAGGCATCGAAGTAATTCTTGAAGGACAAAATAAGGTTATTGTTAAAGGTATAGATAAAGAAAAAGTTGGCCAATACGCTGCTAATATCAGAGAAAAGAGACAACCAGAACCTTACAAAGGTAAAGGTATTAAATATGCTGATGAAGTTATTAGACGTAAAGTTGGTAAGACTGGTAAAAAATAATTAAAGGAGTGTAAAAACAATGGTTAGTAAAGAATCAAGAAGTAAAGTTCGTGTTAAAAAACATAGAAAATTACGTAATCGTTTCTCTGGCACTACTCAGAGACCACGTTTAGCTGTGTTTAGAAGTAATAATCATATGTACGCTCAAATTATTGATGATACAGTTGGTAATACTTTAGTATCAGCTTCGACTTTACAAAAAGAAGTTAAGGCTGAGCTTGATAAGACAAATGACGTAGCAGCAGCAGCATATTTAGGAACTGTTATTGCGAAAAAAGCATTAGAAAAAGGTATTACTACAGTAGTCTTCGATAGAGGCGGATTCATATATCAAGGTAAAGTAAAAGCTTTAGCAGATGCAGCAAGAGAAGCTGGTCTAGAATTCTAGGGTAAGGAGGAGAATAGATGAAACGTACAATCATTGATGCTAGTCAGATGGAATTAGAAGATAAAGTAGTATCAATCAAACGTGTTACTAAAGTAGTAAAAGGTGGACGTAACTTCAGATTTACTGCATTAGTAGTTGTTGGTGACAAGAACGGACACGTTGGTGTTGGTTTAGGTAAAGCAGCTGAAATTCCTGAAGCAATTCGTAAAGGAAAAGAAGATGCAACTAAAAAATTAATCTCATTACCTATTGATGAGAATGGAAGTATTCCACATGACTTCCTTGGTAAGTTCGGAAGCGCTTCTGTATTACTTAAGAAAGCTCCAGAAGGTACAGGTGTTATCGCAGGTGGACCAGTTCGTGCCGTTATCGAACTTGCAGGCCTTAAGAATATCCGTACAAAATCATTAGGATCAAATAATAAGCAAAACGTAGTACTTGCTACAATCGAAGGATTAAACCAACTTAAAACTCCTGAAGAAGTAGCTAAACTTCGCGGTGTTTCAGTTGAAGAGCTACTAGGTTAGTAGGAGGTAAATGACATGGCTGAAAAATTAAAAATAACTTTAGTTAAATCTACAATTGGTGCCATTCCAAAACACAAAGCAACTGTTGAAGCATTAGGACTTACAAAATTAAATAAGACTGTTGAAATGCCAGATAACGCTCCAGTTAGAGGAATGATCAATCAAGTTAGACATTTAGTAAAGGTTGAAGAAATATAATCACGAATTAGTAAGGAGGTGTACACATGAATTTATCAGAATTAAGACCAGCTGATGGTGCAAAACACAGTGATAACTTTAGAAGAGGACGTGGACACGGTTCAGGTAATGGTAAAACAGCAGGTAAAGGTCATAAAGGACAAAAAGCTCGTTCTGGAGCTCCAAGAACAGGTTTTGAAGGTGGACAAATGCCTTTATACAGACGTTTACCTAAGAGAGGTTTTACTTGCAGAAACTCTAAAGAAATCGTTGGTATTAATATTGATACTCTTAACAGATTTGAAGACGGCGCTGTTGTTACAGTAGAAGCTCTAATCGAAACTGGAATCGTTAAGAATCCAAGAGATGGCGTTAAGATTCTAGGAAACGGAGAACTTACTAAGAAGCTTGATGTTAAAGTGAATGCTTATAGCGCAAGCGCTGTTGAGAAAATTCAAGCTCTTGGTGGAAATGCTGAGGTGATTTAAGGATGTTGCAGACAATCCGAAATGCGTGGAAAATTAAAGATATAAGAAAAAAATTAATTTATACTTTTATAGCACTCGTTATTGTTCGAATCGGTTGTCAACTTCCTATCCCAGGGGTAAATGGAGATGCGATTAAGCAGTTCTTTAGTCAGCAGACTAATTTGGGGTTCTTTGATGCATTGACTGGTGGTTCTTTTACCACCATGTCAATCTTTGCATTAAATATTACACCATACATTACTTCATCAATCATTATGCAGCTTTTAACTATTGCAATACCAAAGTTGGAAGAAATGCAAAAAGACGGGGAAGATGGAAGAAAGAAGATTGCAGAGTATACACGTTATGTAACAGTTGCTTTAGCTGTTATTGAAAGTGTTGCTATGGCAATCGGATTTGGTAACTCAGGCTATTTAGACGGTGGACTTACATTTACTGGTGTTGTTATGGTAGCAGTATCATTAACAGCAGGTTCGGCTTTCCTAATGTGGTTAGGAGAAAGAATTACAGAAAAAGGTGTAGGAAATGGTATTTCAATTATCTTATTAATTAATATTATTTCAAGAATACCAAGTGATATGAGCACACTTTACAAAAAGTTTGTTGATGTCGATAGTTCAGGAAATGTAGTTAATTCGATACTTGCAGCAGCAATTATTTTAGCTGTTATTGTAGCAATGGTAGTATTCATTATCTTTTTACAAGATGGTGAAAGAAAAATCCCTGTTCAATATGCTAAAAAAGTACAAGGAAGAAAAATGGTTGGTGGACAAACTTCTAGTATTCCTTTGAAAGTAAATACTGCTGGTGTTATTCCAGTAATTTTTGCTGGTTCATTATTACAATTCCCAATTATTATTGCTAGTTTGTTTGGAACTAATCCAGCTTCTGGTGCAGGCGCAAGCTTAGGTCAGAAAATACTTAAAATTATGAATCAACAAGCTTGGTGTAACTTTACAAGTTTTGGCGAGTTTAAGTATACATTAGGTTTAGTAATTTATATTGCATTATTGATTTTCTTTGCATATTTCTATACTTCAATTACTTTTAATCCTATTGAGATTTCAAATAATATGAAGAAACAAGGTGGATTCATCCCTGGTATTCGTCCAGGTAAACCTACTACAGATTACCTTACAAAAGTACTTAATAACATTATCTTCATCGGCGCAATTAGTTTAACAATTGTTGCAGTTGTACCAATTTTCTTCTCTGGTGCATTTGATGCTAATGTATCTTTCAGTGGAACATCCTTGATCATTATTGTTGGTGTAGTTCTTGAAACTATGAAACAAATTGAATCACAGATGCTTGTTCGTCACTATAAAGGTTTTCTAAACGATTAATAAGATAAGTAGTAAGCTGTAGTGATTCGTCCTGCAGCTTTTACTACTATAATGATGTACAAATGATTGATTAGAAAGTATGATGGTAATAATAGTATGTAAGGGAGGAAAATTATGAAGATTATTATGTTAGGTGCTCCAGGAGCGGGCAAAGGAACACAAGCGAAAAAAATCGCAGAAAAATATAAAATTCCACACATTTCTACGGGAGATATCTTCCGTGCTAATATAAAGAACGGTACAGAACTTGGCAATAAGGCTAAGACTTACATGGATCAAGGATTATTAGTCCCAGATGAATTAGTAGTAGATCTTGTTGTTGACCGTGTAAAACAAGATGACTGTGTAAACGGTTATGTTCTTGATGGATTTCCAAGAACAATCCCGCAAGCAGAAGCACTTGATGCTGCATTAAATGCAATTGGAGAAACAATAGATTACGCTATCAATGTAGAAGTACCAGATGAGAATATCATTCGTAGAATGTCAGGTAGAAGAGCTTGTGTTGGTTGTGGTGCGACGTATCACTTAGTTCATATTCCACCTAAAACAGAAGGTATCTGTGATACATGTGGAAACGAACTTATCTTACGTGACGATGATAAACCAGAAACAGTTGAAAAGCGTCTTAATGTTTATCATGATCAAACACAACCACTTATCGACTACTATACAGATAAGAATGTACTTGTAGAAGTAGATGGAACGGTAGATATGGCTGACGTATTTGCTGCCATCGTTAAGATCCTAGGTGAATAAAAAATGTCTGTTACGATTAAATCAGGTAGAGAAATTGAGTTAATGAAAGAAGCAGGTAATATACTTGCAATCGTGCATGATGAATTGAAGCATTTTGTTAAACCAGGAATCACAACCAAGGATATTGATAAAAAAGGAGAAGAGATTATTCGAAAGTTTGATTGTATCCCTTCCTTCTTAAATTATAACGGGTATCCAGCATCAATTTGTGTATCAGTTAATGATGAAGTCGTTCATGGAATTCCTTCAGAGAACCGATATATACAAGATGGAGATATTGTTAGTCTCGATGCAGGTGTGATTTATAAAGGCTATCATTCAGATGCAGCAAGAACCTGGGCAGTTGGTAATATTAGTGATGAAGCAAAGAAATTAATTGAGGTTACGAGACAAAGCTTTTTTGAAGGAATTAAATTCGCCAAAGAAGGTTATCACCTTAATGATATTTCAATTGCTATACAGGAATATGTAGAGTCTTTTGGATTTTCAGTTGTACGGGACTTAGTGGGACATGGAATAGGAACTGCATTGCATGAAGACCCAGAAATCCCAAACTTCCGACAGAAAAGAAGAGGGATTAAACTGCAGGCAGGTATGACGCTTGCAATAGAACCTATGGTAAATATTGGACGTTATGATGTGGAATGGCTTGATGATGATTGGACAGTTGTTACAGAAGATGGTTCTTTGTCAGCACATTACGAGAATACGGTTTTGATTACAGATGGTGAGCCAATTTTACTATCTGCAAAAAAGTAGGAGAGTATAGATGTATCAATTAGAAACTTTCCAGTACGGTATGCTTGCATATTCGAAAGCTGGACATGACAAAGGAAATTTATATGTAATAATTAAGACTGATTATGAATATGTATATCTAGTGGATGGTATTCGAAAGAAAATCAATAATCCCAAAAAGAAAAAAATAAAGCACATTCAAATCATTAATGATATACCTGAGATTATAAAAGAGTGTATGTGCTCGGGTAAAAAAGTAACGGATGAGGATATTAAGAGATCCATAAAGATATTCTCGAAACAATAGATTAGTAAAGTAACCACGGGATAGGATATCCCCTTTCAAGGAATTTAGGAGGTTTAGAAATGTCTAAAACAGATGTAGTTGAAATCGAAGGAATCGTTATCGAAAAATTACCAAACGCAATGTTCCAGGTTGAGTTAGAAAATGGACACAAAGTTTTAGCTCATATTAGTGGTAAATTAAGAATGAACTTTATTCGTATCTTACCAGGAGACAAGGTAACATTAGAATTATCACCATATGATTTATCAAAAGGAAGAATTATCTGGAGAGATAAATAATTCATGGTGTAATGGAAGTATATAAATTAATATGCAACTATTCAAGTATGCATCTTTCTTAGTGAAAATGATGCACATATATTGTCAAATACAATTAAAAACCTAAGAAACTTGATGATTTTTTTGTGAAATCACATAAAAATAATAACAGAACAAAGGTTTTGAATAGTAATATTAATTTTATATAAATAACGCTTGCTATTTACGATTTTTAATGGTATAATGGGAGCTGACTTTTGTGAAAGGAGTGAATCTCGATGAAGGTAAGGTCATCAGTAAAACCAATTTGCGAAAAATGCAAAATTATTAAGAGAAAAGGAAGTATCAGAGTTATCTGTGAAAATCCTAGACACAAACAAAGACAAGGCTAATATCCAATAAAAAGCGGAAGGGCTTTTTATTGTTTCGTATATATATTTTCGATCATAAATAGTTCTTGCTTTTTGTGTTACAATCTGCTAGGTAACTAGCGCGTATGAGAAATCGTACGCTGAATATTTGTCATATGTATTAATCATATCGACGATATTCCATTGTGATATTGTGGATAACAGGAATGTTATGCACTTTTTGCTGTGTTTGACAGTAAAACAGGTGTACTTGTTATTTGATATACTATGGTATCTTTGTCTTATGATATCTATGATACCTTTAGTATAAGCGAACATAAGAATTCACTTATGTTTGTCACAATTTAAAGCGGCTGATGCAATGAAACGCCTGGGAAGGTTGTTCATTGCGACTACAGAATATATGATATATATTCTATTATATGTAGGGGCTACTAGTCCCGATTACAAATTAAATTTAAAAAGAAACTATGATTAGTTAAGAAGTTTCGTAGTATGCATTTCACCATATGTTAATCTTGTATTAGTCATATGATATTACAAACGGTCTTAACAGTATAATTAATTACAAATTATGGAGGTGTAATACGCGCATGGCTCGTATCAGTGGTGTAGATTTACCAAGAGAAAAACGTGTTGAAATCGGTCTTACTTACATTTATGGAATTGGTAGAGTAAGCTCAAATCGTATATTAGCTGAAGCTAATGTTAGTCCAGACACTCGCGTTAGAGATTTAACTGACGAAGAAGTTTCAAGAATTCGTGATGTAATCGACGCAAGTCAAACTGTTGAAGGTGATTTACGTAGACAAATCGCACTTAATATTAAGACATTACAAGAAATCGGATGTTACAGAGGAATCCGTCATAGAAAAGGTCTTCCTGTTCGTGGACAAAAAACTAAGACTAATGCTAGAACTAGAAAAGGTCCTAAGAGAACTGTAGCAAACAAGAAGAAATAATAATCTTAATTTATTCGGTTAAATAATAGGAATAAAAATCCAATAGGAGGGTTTGGAAATGGCTAAAAAAATAGCAAAAAAAGTGACTAAAAAACGTGTTAAGAAAAACGTTGACCGTGGACAAGCACATATTCAGTCATCTTTTAACAATACAATTGTTACGCTAACAGATGCAGAAGGAAATGCTCTTTCATGGGCTAGTGCAGGTGGATTAGGATTTAGAGGTTCTAAGAAATCTACTCCTTATGCAGCACAAATGGCAGCTGAAACTGCAGCTAAAGCAGCAATCGTTCATGGTTTAAAATCAGTAGAAGTTATGGTTAAAGGACCAGGTTCAGGTAGAGAAGCAGCTATCCGTGCATTACAAGCTTGCGGTATTGAAGTAACTAGTATCAAAGACGTTACTCCAGTTCCACACAATGGTTGTAGACCACCAAAACGTAGAAGAGTGTAGTTCTTAACTTACGATTAATATATAGAAACGCTGTAACAACGGTAATCTTTCATAAGAGTAACAAGGAGCGTTATTGTTACTGTAAAGGTAAAAAATGTATAAAACACATATTTACTGGTAAAGATTTAAGTTAATAGATTAGGAGGTAACTAATAGCATGGCAAGAGACATGAGTCCTGTTTTAAAAAGATGTAGATCACTTGGTCTTGATCCTATTTACCTAGGAATAGACAAGAAATCTAATAGAGCTCCAAGAGCTGGTAAAAAATTAAGTGAGTACGGCTTACAATTAAAAGAAAAACAAAAAGCTAAATTTATTTATGGTGTATTAGAAAAACCATTTAGAAATAATTTTGCAAAAGCTAAAAAAATGAAGAATGGTACAGCTGGTGAAAACCTAATGATCATTCTTGAACTTAGATTAGATAACGTAGTTTATCGTCTAGGTTTTGGTAGAACTAGAAAAGAAGCTAGACAAATCGTTGATCACAAACACGTTTTAGTAAACGGTAAATGTGTAAACATCCCTTCTTATTCAGTTAAACCAGGTGATGTAATCGAAATTAAAGAAAAGTGCAAAACTGCACAAAGATATAAAGATGTCTTAGAAGTAACTGGTTCTAGATTAGTACCAGCTTGGTTAGAAGCTGATCAAGACGCTTTAAAAGGTGTTGTTAAAGAAATGCCTACAAGAGATCAAATTGATGTTCCAGTTAACGAAATGCTTATCGTCGAGTTGTATTCTAAATAATATGTAGTTTTCATTTGTATCAATGTGGTTATGGGTTGGCTTAGGTTTATACCAAGAAAAATACCCGTAACTACTATATAATGAAAGTTATATGTTATGAATGATTACCCTCAATAATTTAACCCAAAAGGAGGGTCCAATAGTGTTTGATTTTGAAAAACCAAAAATAGAGATTGCAGAGATTTCTGAAGATAAAAAATATGGACGTTTTGTAGTTGAGCCACTTGAAAGAGGATACGGAACAACTTTGGGTAATTCTTTAAGAAGGATTATGCTTTCTTCTTTACCTGGAGCAGCAGTAAGTCAAGTTAAAATTGACGGTGTTGTTCATGAATTTAGTACAATTCCAGGTGTTAAAGAAGACGTTACTGAAATAATAATGAACATTAAGAGCTTAGCAATCAAGAATACTAGCGAAACGAATGAGCCAAAAACTGCATATATCGAGTTTGAAGGTGAAGGAGTTGTAACAGCTGGAGACATCCAGGCCGATCCTGACATAGAAATATTAAATCCAGATTTAGTCATCGCTAACTTAAGCGGTGGTGCTGATGGCAAACTATATATGGAATTAACAATTACTAGGGGTAGAGGTTATATCAGCTCTGACAAAAATAAAAATGATGATTTACCAATCGGTGTAATCCCTGTGGACTCAATCTACACACCAGTAGAACGTGTTAACTTAACAGTTGAAAACACTCGTGTTGGTCAAATCACTGATTATGATAAGCTAACATTAGATGTTTATACAAACGGTACACTAGTACCTGATGAAGCAGTTAGTTTGGCCGCAAAAGTTCTAAGCGAGCATCTTAATTCTTTCATTGATTTATCTGAAAATGCTAAGACTGCAGAAGTTATGGTAGAAAAAGAAGATAATGAGAAAGAAAAAGTACTTGAAATGAACATTGATGAGCTAGAATTGTCCGTTCGTTCATACAACTGCTTGAAGAGAGCTGGAATTAATACTGTTGAAGAATTAACTAACAGAACTTCAGAAGATATGATGAAAGTAAGAAACCTTGGCCGTAAATCCCTTGAGGAAGTACTTGCTAAGTTAAAAGAACTTGGTCTATCACTTAATTTGAGTGATGAATAAAATAACAATACTGAACTAGTATCCCGCGGGGCGTTTTTATGCTAATTTACTTAAAAACACCATTTTAGCGGGCGCCAGATTGTGCAAAAACAATTTGTGTGCATAATTTGTGACTATGGATCACATTGTGTTTAATAGTTGCAAATAAAAGTCATAAGGAGGTAAGAAAATGGCAGGCTATAGAAAACTTGGAAGAACTTCAAGTCAAAGAAAAGCTTTACTTCGTAATCAAGTAACTAATTTATTATATCATGGTAAAATCGTTACTACTGAAGCTAAAGCAAAAGAAATTCGTAAAATTGCTGAGGGCATTATTGCACTTGCTGTTAAAGAAAAGGATAACTTTGAAACTGTAACAGTAACTGCTAAAGTTGCTCGTAAAGATAAAGATGGTAAGAGAGTGAAAGAAGTTGTTGATGGTAAGAAGGTAACAGTTTATGATGATGTTGAAAAAACTATCAAAAAAGACAGTGCTTCAAGATTACATGCTAGAAGACAAATGCTTAAAACTCTTTACACTGTAACAGAAGTTCCAGCTGAAGCTGCTGGTAAGAAAAAGAATACTAAGACTGTTGATGTAACAGATTTATTATTCGATGAAATCGCACCAAAATATGTTGGTCGTAACGGTGGTTACACAAGAATCGTTAAAATTGGTCAACGTAAAGGTGACGCAGCTATGGAAGTTCTTATTGAATTAGTATAAGATAAACTATAGATTATATTAGAAAGTAAGTGGTGGTTACCATTTACTTTCTGTTTTGAGGCTAATGTACTTGTTAAGTAATAGCCTCTTTTTTGTGTGTAAAAGTGTAGAACGAAAGATGGTTAGATAGTTAAAAATGCATAAAGAACATAAAAGTTTCAATAGATATAATAGGAGAACATACCCAAATAACTATAGAAGTATGGAAAATAATGTGATATAATCAAATGGAGTACGTTATTGAGAAAATGGAGTTACAAATGTTGGTTATCAATAGGAACTAATATTAAAAGTAATGAATTGGGGGGAAAGTTTATGTTTCAAAAAGTAAGAAAGAAAATCATTAATAAGGCAATTATTAAAATAATTGTGTGTATAGCCATAATCATAGGTACATTGGTATATACCGATATGGCACCTATCAAGTTGGTAAAAGGTCCAGAAAAAATTGATATTGACAATGTGGACTTAGATAAATACAAGGGGAAATACATAAAAGCTAAGGTTGCATATATTTACGATTCTTTCTTAGAAGAAGTAACATATAAGAAAAATAAATTTGGATCTAAATCGGCAGAAGAAGTCACTGCTAGATATTACATAACCGATGTTAATTTATCACAATATCTTGCGTTACGTGCAGACGGTGATTATTTAATGAATAAATTTGATGTCTTGATGGATAATACACAAATTGCGATTGATAATGGTACTGAGCCAGTAGCGTTCTCTTATAGAGGTTCCTTTGTGAAACTAAGCAAACGTGAATATTCAGAACTCAAGAGTATAATGACACAAGCTGGTTTGTCAGAAGACATGTATTCTGATTACATATTTAAAGTCAACTATGTTGGTAAGGTTGATGAAGTATATGCTATTTTAGGCTGTGGAGTTATTATATTTGCTGTATTCTTTGCATTACTCTCAATAATAAGGGCTTTAAGTAGTAGGTATACAAAAGATGCTAGGAAGTTTGCAGTAAACAATGGAATTGCGTTTGAACAGCTTTGTATGGAGTTAGATGGGGCATATGAAACAAGTAATGTATGGATTAATGCTAAGTACACAGCTTATATAAAAGGGAATAAGATTAGGATTCTAAAAAACCAAGATTATATCTGGGCTTATTATAAAGAAACAAGAACTACTAGAAAGGGTGTTACATCTGTAACTAGACAAATAGCTCTTGCTGATCGGAATAAGAAATTCACTCTTATTACAATAGCGTCAGAAGATGATGCAAGAAATATTCTAAGTATTTATGCAGAGACTCAACCACAGATCGTACTTGGCTTTAATGATGATTTACAAAAGTTATTCATAGATAACTTTGAACAATTCTTAATGCTACCTTATCAAAAAGCAAGTAGCGAAGAAGAAACTGCACCATCAAAAGAACAAGTATCAGAAGAACAAGAACCAGAAGAACAAGTACCAGCAGGATATGTACCAGAAGAATATGTACCAGAAAAGTACGTACCAGAAACTTATGATACCGCAGGACAAACAACAGATAATAATAATTTATTATAATTTATCAATTATGGAAGTTTCTTAAAAAGTTAATATAATTCGTGTAAAGAGGCTATGATAAACTTGAGAATATGAAAATATTCAATAGTTTATTGTAGCCTTTTTGCAAATGAAAGGTTTATATACGGTAACTCTTGCATTTGCAAGCATAATACCGTACAATGTTAAAAGTAAATAATGGCTGAATTATAGATAAATGAGGAATTGCATATGGGAATCATTAAGGCTAAACAATTAGTGCATGAATATATTCGTCGAGATGAAGAAGGGAATACGATCGGAATTAATCGGGCTCTCGATGATATTGATATTGATATAAAAAAAGGCGATTTTGTTGCTATACTAGGACATAATGGTTCAGGTAAATCAACGCTTGCAAAGCATCTGAATGCTATTCTTATGCCTACAGAAGGAACATTGTGGGTTAATGGATATGATACTAAGGAAGAAGACAATGTTTGGAATATTAGACAATCTGCGGGCATGGTGTTTCAGAATCCGGACAATCAAATCATTGGAACTATTGTAGAAGAGGACGTTGGATTTGGTCCTGAGAACTTAGGCGTTGAAACGAAAGAAATATGGAAACGTGTCGAAGAAAGTTTACAAGCAGTTGGTATGCTAGAATATCGTTCTCATTCTCCTAATAAATTATCGGGCGGACAAAAGCAACGTGTAGCAATAGCAGGTATTATGGCTATGAAGCCGGAATGTATTGTATTAGACGAACCTACTGCAATGTTAGATCCTAATGGACGTAAAGAAGTTATTCGTACCATAGCGCGATTAAATCGTGAAGAAAAGGTAACCGTACTCCTTATTACACATTATATGGAAGAAGTAATAGGGGCAGACAAAGTTATCGTTATGGATGAAGGTAAAATAGTAATGCAAGGTACCCCAAGAGAAGTATTTACAAGGGTGGAAGAATTGAAGGAATATCGATTAGATGTGCCTCAAGTAACAGAGCTTGCTTATGAGTTAAGAAAAAATGGACTAGCAATATCAGAAGGAATCTTGACAGTTGATGAACTTGTAAGTGAAATTGCTAGATTATAGACGGGCGGTGAGGAAATGTCAATTACATTAGATCATGTAAATTATAGTTATAGTGTAGGAAGTGCATATGAAAAACATGCATTAAAAGATGTTAATCTAACAATTAAAGATGGTGAATTTATTGGTCTGATTGGGCATACAGGTTCAGGAAAATCTACATTAATTCAACATCTTAATGGATTAATGAAAGCAACGAGTGGAACGATCTATTATAATGGAAAAGATATCTATGATAATGACTTTAACATGCGTGAGCTAAGAAATAAAGTAGGATTAGTTTTTCAATATCCAGAGCATCAGTTGTTTGAGACTACGGTGATTAAAGATGTTAGCTTTGGTCCAAAGAATCAAGGGTTATCCCAACTAGAAGTTGATCTACACTCTTATGAAGCATTAAAACAAGTAGGTATTGAAGAAGATTTAATTGACTGCTCACCTTTCGAATTATCGGGTGGGCAGAAGAGAAGGGTAGCAATTGCAGGTGTTCTAGCTATGAGGCCAGAAGTGTTAATATTAGATGAGCCTACAGCGGGTCTAGATCCAGCAGGTAGAGATGAGATTCTTGATCAGATATCTAAGTTACACAAGGAACGTAATATAACGGTTATACTTGTTTCTCACAGCATGGAAGATGTTGCAAAATATGTGGATCGTATTATTGTAATGAATAAAGGTGAAATTGTATATAGTGATGCGCCAAAGAAAGTATTTGCTAATTATAAAGTGTTAGAGACGATAGGACTAGCTGCGCCACAAGTAACGTATGTAATGAATGGATTAAGGGAACAAGGAATAATGGTAGATACAAATGCAACAACAATTAATGAAGCCAAAGAGGAGATTCTTAAGTGGGCTAGACGGGAAATAATAGAAGGGTAAGGTAAGAATATGATAAGAGACATAACAATTGGACAGTATTACCCAAGAGATTCATTCATACACAAACTTGATCCTAGAACGAAAATTATAGGAACTTTCATATATATTATATCCTTATTCATTTTCCGTAAGTTTATTCCTTACCTTGTTGTTTTTGGTTTCCTAGGTTTAGTAATTAAGACATCAGAAGTACCGCTTAAGCATATCCTAAAAGGTTTGAAATCTATCATGTTCTTACTTATTTTTGCTGTAGTATTCAATATCTTTCTTACTCCTGGTGATATTTTATGGAAATGGGGGTTTTTGAAGGTAACAAGGCAAGGTCTTGAGACAGCAGGATTCATGGCGATCCGTCTTGTTTTGTTAATTATGGGATCTTCTCTCATGACATTTACAACAACACCGAATCACCTAACAGATGGACTTGAGAAGATTATGAATCCACTAAAGAAGATTAAAGTACCCGTGCATGAGATTTCCATGATGATGTCAATTGCACTTAGGTTCATACCAATCTTATTAGAAGAGACGGATAAGATCATGAAAGCGCAGATGGCAAGAGGTGCTGATTTCGAGTCGGGTAACCTAATTAAAAAGGCAAAGAGCTTAGTTCCATTATTGGTGCCACTCTTTGTTTCTGCATTCCGTAGAGCAAATGATTTGGCTATGGCTATGGAAGCGAGATGTTACCATGGTGGAGAAGGAAGGACAAAGATGAAACCATTGCAATATCATAAGCAAGATGGAGTCGCTTATGTTATACTGTTTGGTTATCTTGCTGCATTAGTAATTGTGAAGATTGTTAGTCCATTCTAGGTAGTCAATGCTAATATGAACTAGCCCCAAATTGGCTCCGTCGATTGAAACATAATATGAACGTATTAGTAGCTGATAAGAAGTAATATATACAGTTAGGAGTTTTATAGTGTATGAAGCGTATTAAATTAGTGATTGCTTATGATGGAACGAAATATTGCGGATGGCAAATACAACCTAATGGAATTACAGTAGAAGAGGTTATTAACAAGCAACTAACGAAGTTACTTGATGAGGATATAGAGATTATTGGATCAAGTAGAACGGATTCGGGGGTACATGCACTTGGCAATGTAGCAGTTTTTGACACAGAAACAAGAATACCTGCAGATAAGATAGCCTATGCACTAAATCAGCGATTACCAAAGGATATTGTAATTCAATCTTCCAGTGAAGTGCCTCTTGATTTTCATCCTAGATATCATAAGAGCTGCAAGACTTACGAATATAAGATATTAAATCGAGAATTTTCGATTCCAACAATGCGTTTATACTATCACTTTGTATATAAGAAGCTAGATACGGATAAGATGCAGGAAGCAGCTAATTATCTGGTAGGGGAACATGATTTTAAGAGTTTTTGTTCCACAAAGATACAAGTAAAAAGTACGGTAAGAACCATTTATAGTCTTGATGTAATATGTAAAGGCGATGAGGTAATCCTACGTGTTCGTGGTAATGGATTTCTATATAATATGGTAAGAATTATTGCTGGAACACTCATTAATGTAGGATTAGGCATTATGGAACCAAGTAAGATACCTAAGGTTTTAGAGTCTCCAGAGCGTGTGAAAGTCGGTCCTAATGCTCCTGCACATGGACTAACACTTGTGAATATTGAATTTAAAGAGTAAATGGAGCTGTTGTAGTTCAAAGATAAAATTGAACTACAGCAGCTCTATTTTCGATTTTATGAAATTAGGTTAGGTAATCTATATTCGGATACTAATATAAATTAATAGTATCGGTAGTAACAGAAAACGTTTAAGTAATCTATGGTACTATAAATAGTGTTAAGACCATATTTTAAGTATAAATAGATAAGATAATGGAAATATATTGTAAGAAATGTATAATATTATAATTGGAAAACATATGATATAATGAGTATATGATAAAACATTACGAAAAAGGCATAAAAATATAATGTAATTTGATGTATGTTTACTCAGATGCGAAGTGAGTAATTTACTAGTAGGAGATAGGAAAAGGGAGGAAGGATGAGTATGAAAGTATCGTTAAGAAGCAAAATTACATTCTTAGTGTTACTACCAACTATAGCGGTAGGCTTAGCTGCTATGATTACAAGTACGAATATTGTTACTAGAATTATTAACAGAGAAATTAAGAATCAACTTAATGCAGCTTCTATGGTAGGTATTGAGCATTATCAGAATGGAAATACGGCTGACTATTATATGAATGTTAGGGGCATTCTTTATAAAGGAGTTGTACAAATAACGGATGATTCTTCAATTGTTGACCGTATTAAAGAGTATTCGGGTATTGAGGCAACTTTTTTCTATGGTGATTCACGCTATGCTACAACGTGGAAAGGCGAAAACGGAAAACAGATGTTAGATACGAAGTTGGATTCAGATGTCTATGAAAAAGTGTATAAGCAAGGAGAAACTTACTTTCTAACGGATTCAACAATTGATGGGGTGAATTATTATGCCTACTATCAACCAGTTAAACAGCCAAGCTCAGGTGAAGTTGTAGGGTGTTTCTTTACTGGTAAGCCATCCAATCAAGTAGCAAGTCAAATTGATCAAATTCGCAAGCAGGTATTTCTAATTACATTATTTATAATCGTCATTTCTATGATCCTTGCTTCTGTAATGTTATGGTTTATAATTAAGTCCCTTAAAAAGTCAGTTAAAGATTTAGGTGCGGTTGCAGAAGGTGAACTTGCTATATCCGACCAATCAAAACAAATAAAAAAGACAGATGAAATTTCTGAGATAGCGATTACTACGGTCAAACTAAGAGAAGCGTTACGTAATGTGATTGGAGAAATCATGGAGTCAATTGATTTAGTGAAGGAATCATCAGAAAAATTAAGTGTGACGGCAGATAAAACCAAGGAAACTACGGAGGTAGTAAAAAGAGCCGTTAATGATATCTCAAAAGGAGCCATGGCACAAGCAGAAGAGACAACTACTGCTAATACACATGTTGTAGAGATGGGAAATTACATAGCGAACACAGTATCAGATGTGAATCAGTTAACTTTAAAAGCAAGTACAATGAACGAATCAAGTATGGAGGCTATTGATATTCTTGGAGAGCTGCAAGGTATCAATATGCAGACCAAGGATGCTATTGATTTGATTTATAGCCAGACGAATACAACCAATCTATCAGCACAAAAAATTAGAGAAGCAACGAACATTATTACAGATATCGCAGATGAAACCAATCTATTGTCATTGAATGCAAGTATCGAAGCTGCAAGAGCAGGGGAACAAGGACGAGGATTTGCTGTTGTTGCCGCACAGATACAGAAGTTAGCGGAACAATCTGATAAATCAGCTAAGGCTATTCAAGATATCATAAGTATGTTACTTAAGGATTCCAATCAAGCCGTGCAAACAATGGAAGTTGTTAAGAATACAATTCAAAAGCAGAGTGAAAAAGTTGAAGCTAGTAGAATTAAAGTGAATAGTGTTAATAGTGGAATTAATAAGTTTACAGAAGGCATTAATGAAATTCGAAAACGTACAAGCAAACTGGATAAAGAAAGAACGCACATAGTGGATATCGTGCAGAATCTAACTGCAATTGCGCAGCAAAATGCAGCAAGCGCAGAAGAAACTTTAGCGTCTACAACAGATTTAGCTTTCACTATGGAAGAGGTCGCAGATGCGATCGATTTATTAAAGACGATTACTAAAAAATTAAGCTCAGAGGTTGAAATCTTTCATATGTAAAGAAAAAGGCACTATTTTTGTTATAAAAAAATAGTGCCTTTTTCTAAGGAAATATTTAGAGTTATAAACAAATATTAATTGTTGAAATAATATATAATTTAGATTATTGAAGTGATAGTAATTGTTGGATATGATCATGATAATCAGATTAGTACTAGAAATTAACATAAAATACCAAGTAAAAGTTGTAACAAATGTCATAAATAGAAGGTTTTGGGTATGTTTTTTGTATTTGGAATTCATATTTTCCCTATGGTATACTAATTTTAATTAAGGATAAGCGGAAGAAAAGGGGGAATTAGGAATGAAATTTACGTTGCGAAAAAAGATAACCTGTATGGCTATGATTCCTATATTGATAGTAGGTATATCAGTATTAATGGCAAGCACAAGCAGTGTTACAACGATGGTAAACAAAGAAATTAAGAACCAGTTAAATGCGGCTGCTATGGTAGGAATAAAACATTACCAAGACGATAGCACGGCAGATTATTATCGAGATACTAATAATATCCTATATAAGGGAGTCGTACCGATTGATGGCAACAACACAGTTGTGGAGATGATTAAATCTTATTCTGGAATTGATGCAACATTCTTCTTTGGCGATACTAGAATTGCAACTACCATAAAAGATAAAAGCGGAACGTTACTTATCGGTACTACTATGGGCGAAGAAGCGTACGATCAAATATACAATAAGGGTGAAACATATTTTACTAAGAATTCAGAATTAGGCGGTGAGCCATACTATGGATATTACATACCAATTACACAGCCAAGTACGGGCGAAATCGTAGCTTGTTTCTTTACTGGAAAACCTACGAAAGAAGTCACTTCCCAGATCAATAAGATGACAATTAAGATTTTAATAATCATGGTAGGTGTAAGTTTACTAACGATGATTGTTGTAACGATAGTAATCAACATAATCATAAAAGCTTTGAAGAAAACAATGAAACAGTTAGAAGCGGTTTCAAAAGGTGATCTTAGTGCTGTGGAATTCAAGAAGTCAATTAAGAAAAGTGATGAAATCTCAGAAATTGCCTTGTCGACTATGGACTTAAGACAATCTCTTCGCGGTGTAATTGGGCAGATTGGAACATCCGTAAGAGGATTAAAAGAAGCTTCCATTAAACTAAGTAATACAGCTGAGACGACACAGAATACAATGGAAATTGTTGAACGTGCAGTGAATGATATCTCTAGAGGTGCAATGGCACAAGCAGAAGAGACTACGGAGGCTAATGATCATGTAATGGTGATGGGAAGGCATATTCAAGATACCGTTGATCATGTGAACCAGTTGAATGAACATGCTGCAGTGATGCGAGAATCTGGTGAAGAGGCACTTGTAGTTTTAGAAGAATTACGTTCAACGAATAATCAGACCAGAGATGCTATTAAGATGATTTATAATCAAACCAATACAACGAATCTATCAGCACAAAAGATTAGAGAGGCGACCAATATCATTACGGACATTGCGGAGGAAACCAATCTTTTATCACTAAATGCAAGTATCGAGGCAGCAAGAGCAGGGGAACAAGGTAAAGGCTTTGCAGTTGTAGCAGCGCAGATTCAAAAGTTAGCAGAGCAATCAGATCGGTCGGCAAAGGAGATTCAGAGCATTATTGTTGCCTTACTAAATGATTCAAACAAGGCGGTTGAAACAATGAATGTTGTAACTGATATTATTGTTAAGCAGAGTGAGAAGGTCGAAATCAGTAAGAATAAGGTAGACAGCGTTAATGATGGAATTCGAACATTTACAGATGGGATTATAGAGATTAGAGAAAGAAGTATGAAATTAGATCATGAGAGGACACGTATAGTAGATGCAGTTCAAAGTCTAACAGCGATAGCACAGCAAAATGCAGCAAGTACGCAAGAAACATCTGCATCAACGGGGGAATTAGCTGGTACGATGAGGGATGTAGCAGATGCAGTTGAAACATTACAAAAGATATCAGAGACGCTAACAAAGGAAGTGGAGATATTCAAGTTGTAGTAATTGCTGATAGTTAGATAGCAGAATGTGTCCATTAGGAGTAGGTTACTTAATAGACACATTCTGATTCTAAATTGTTTACAAAGAACAAAATATTTTCCTTAAGGTATTGCAAAATAAAATTCAATCGAGTATAATTATTTTTGCTGATATTGAATCGGCAATGATGGGCCATCGCCAAACGGTAAGGCACTGGACTCTGACTCCAGCATCTCAAGGTTCGAATCCTTGTGGCCCAGTATATAGAATAAGATATTTTAGAACAGAGAATGTAGAGATACATGATCTGTTTTTTTTATATTTGCAATCAAAGAAACAGGGGACTCAATTCACTAAATCAGACAAATTAATCCAACTTATAGCTATTGAATAGAGAATAATGGGAATAAAATCGAATCGAGTATAATGTGTAAAATTAAATACAAGCTGCCAGTCACCTTTACAAAACGTTAGTGTAATGATACAATCAAGATAGCTATTCTAAGATTTTATAAGTAAACTTTCGTTCAATGCTAAGGGGGAACAAAAAGTTTAATTATAACAGTCTGAACAATAACATGAACAAAAAAACAAGCCAAGGTAAGATACATATTATTCGATGAATGAAGAAGTATGATAATGGCTATAAATAAGTTAACAGGGATGTTGCATCTAAGAACTTGTAACATTACCTTAATTATAAAAAGGAGGATATCTTAAGATGGCAAGAAAAATGAAAACTATGGATGGTAATACTGCAGCAGCACACGTATCGTACGCATTCACAGATGTGGCAGCGATATATCCAATTACTCCATCTTCACCAATGGCAGATTATACTGACCTTTGGGCTACACAAGGTAGAAAGAACATATTTGGTCAAACTGTAGTTCTTTCAGAGATGCAATCAGAAGCAGGTGCAGCAGGTGCAGTGCATGGTTCATTAGCAGCAGGTGCACTTACAACTACCTATACAGCATCTCAAGGTTTATTATTGATGATTCCTAATATGTACAAAATGGCGGGTGAATTACTGCCTGGTGTTATTAACGTATCTGCACGTACATTAGCAAGTCATGCACTATCTATTTTTGGTGACCATCAAGATATTTATGCATGTCGTCAAACTGGTTACGCTATGCTATGTTCAAGTAGTGTACAAGAAACAATGGACTTAGGTGCTGTAGCTCATTTAACAGCAATTAAAGGACGAGTTCCTTTCGTGCACTTCTTTGATGGTTTCCGTACATCTCATGAAATTCAAAAAATTGAAGCATGGGATTATGAAGATTTAAAAGATATGTGTGATATGGATGCAGTTGATGCGTTCCGTCGTCGTGCATTAAATCCAGAACACCCTGTTACTCGTGGTACTGCTCAAAACCCTGATGTTTTCTTCCAAGCAAGAGAAGCAAGCAACGCATATTATGATGCAGTTCCAGAATTAACTCAACAATATATGGACAAAGTAAACGAAAAGATTGGAACAGACTACAAATTATTCAACTACTATGGTGCTGCTGATGCAGAACATATTATCGTTGCAATGGGTTCTGTTTGCGAAACAATCGATGAAACAATCGATTACATGATGGCAGCAGGAGCTAAAGTAGGTGTAGTAAAAGTTCGTTTATACAGACCATTTAGTGCAAAACATTTAATTGATGTAATTCCTGATACAGTAAAACAAATCAGTGTACTTGATAGAACAAAAGAACCTGGAGCAATTGGTGAGCCATTATATGTAGATGTAATTGCTGCACTTAAAGATTCTAAATTCCACAATATTCCTGTATTTGGTGGACGTTATGGACTAAGTTCTAAAGATACAACACCTGCTCAAATTATTGCAGTTTATAAGAATACAGAAAAGAAACAGTTCACAATCGGAATTGTTGATGATGTAACAAACCTTTCACTTGATATCACTGAAAATCCAAACACTACACCAGAAAGCACAATTAGCTGTAAATTCTGGGGACTTGGTGCAGATGGTACAGTAGGTGCAAACAAGAACTCAATCAAGATTATTGGTGATCATACTGACATGTATGCTCAAGCATATTTTGATTATGACTCTAAGAAATCAGGTGGTGTTACAATCTCTCACTTACGTTTTGGTAAGGAAAAGATTAAAGCAACATACCTTATTGATAAAGCAAATTTCGTAGCTTGTCACTGTCCTGCATATGTTAATAAATACAACATGGTTCAAGACTTAAAAGATGGTGGTACTTTCTTATTGAACTGTAGCTGGACACCAGAAGAGATCGAGAAACATCTTCCTGGACAAGTAAAAGCTTATATTGCAAAACATGGTATTAAGTTCTATACAATTGATGGTATTCAGATTGGTAAAGAAGTTGGTCTTGGTGGACGTATTAATACAATCCTTCAAGCGGCATTCTTTAAACTTGCTAAGATTATTCCAACTGAAGAAGCTGTTAAATTCATGAAAGATGCAGCTACTGCAACTTACTCTAAAAAGGGTGATGAAATCGTACGCATGAACCACGAAGCAATTGACCGCGGTATTACAGGCGTTGTAGAGTTCAAGGTACCTGAATCTTGGGCAAATGCTGAAGCAGAAGAAATTCTTGTTAAAGCCGAAGGAAAGAGAAAAGATGTAGTTGATTATGTGAATTCAATTCAGAATAAAATTAATTCTCAAGATGGTAATAGCTTACCAGTTTCTGCATTCGTTGATTATGTTGATGGTACTGCACCAGCAGGTTCGGCAGCATTTGAAAAACGTGGTATTGCTGTAGATGTACCACAATGGAACAAAGACAATTGTATTCAATGTAACTTCTGTTCTTATGTGTGTCCACATGCAGTTATCCGTCCTGTTCCAATGACAGAAGAACAAGCTGCAAATGCTCCAGAAGGCGCACCTATGTTAGACATGACAGGAGTTCCAGGTCATAAATTTGCTATCAGTGTTTCTGTACTTGACTGTACAGGATGTGGCGCTTGTGTTAATATCTGTCCTGGTAAGAAGGGTGAAAAGGCATTATCCTTTAAACCAATCGAAACTATGTTAGATCAACAAAAGATGTTCGACTTTGGTGTTCAGCAAGAAGTACCAACAGCAGTTACAGAGAAATTCAAAGAAACTACTGTTAAAGGAAGTCAGTTTAAGAAACCTTTACTTGAGTTCTCAGGTGCTTGTGCTGGTTGTGGAGAAACTCCTTATGCTAAGTTAGTAACACAATTGTTTGGAGATCGTATGTATATTGCCAATGCTACTGGTTGTTCTTCAATCTGGGGTGGTTCATCACCATCAACTCCTTACACAGTTAACGCTGAAGGTAAAGGGCCAGCTTGGGCAAACTCTCTATTCGAAGATAATGCAGAGTTTGGTTATGGTATGGCATTAGCACAAAGAGCTATGAGAGCACGTTTAATCTCTTCTGTTGAAGCTCTTTCTAAAGTAGTTGACAAAGAAGATGTAAAAGCAGCTTGTGAAAAATATCTTGAAACTAAGAGCAACAGTGGTGCTAATGCAATTGCATCAAAAGAATTAATTAATGCATTAGAAGCATGCGATTGCGATAACGCAGACCGCGCAGCTATCTTAAGAGATAAAGATTTCTTATCTAAGAAATCTCAATGGATCTTCGGTGGTGACGGTTGGGCTTATGATATTGGTTTCGGTGGTTTAGATCATGTAATCGCTAGTGGCGAAAATGTAAACATTCTTGTATTTGATACAGAAGTATATTCTAACACAGGTGGACAGTCTTCAAAAGCAACTCCTACAGGTGCGATTGCTCAATTCGCAGCTAATGGTAAAGAAGCTAGGAAGAAAGATCTTGCAGCTATTGCAATGAGTTACGGTAATGTTTATGTTGCACAAATCGCACAAGGTGCTGATTTCAATCAATGCTTAAAAGCGTTTATTGAAGCAGAAAATTATGACGGACCTTCAATCATTATCGCTTACTCACCATGTATCTCTCATGGTATTAAAGGTGGTATGATGGGTGCTCAAAACGAAGAAAAACGTGCAGTACAAGCAGGTTACTGGCATTTATTCCGTTTTGATCCACGTCTTGCTGATGAAGGAAAGAATCCATTCCAATTAGATTCTAAAGCTCCAACAGCTGACTACAAAGAATTCCTTAACAGCGAAGTTCGTTACAGTAGATTATCTCGTTCATATCCTGAAAGAGCGGAATATCTATTTGACAAAGCAGCTAAGGATGCCAAAGAAAAATATGAACAATTAGCATACAAAGCTGGCCGTACTGAATAGATTTAGGACGGAGGTGAATGCAAAATAGTTTGTTGGCTATATGTTTTTCAAACAGATTGCATTCACACACCAGCAAAAAGAACAACCCTACTTCGTTGTAGGTCAAGATTCAGACACGTTGTGTCTGCCCTTGCCCAACAACTCTGGTAAGGTTGTTTTTTTGATGTTGTATTACATGCATTCTGTTTGAAAAACATGCTAGGTTCTACACAGGGGATTTTGCAAAAACCTCCTGTGTATTGGATTGGATGGGGCGGAGGTGAATGCAAAATAGTTTGTTGGCTATATGTTTTTCAAACAGATTGCATTCACACACCAGCAAAAAGAACAACCCTACTTCGTTGTAGGTCAAGATTCAGACACGTTGTGTCTGCCCTTGCCCAACAACTCTGGTAAGGTTGTTTTTTTGATGTTGCATTACATGCATTCTGTTTGAAAAACATGCTAGATTATACATAGGGGATTTTGCAAAGACCTCCTGTGTATTGGATCGGGTGGGGGACGGAGGTTAATGCAAAATAGTTTGTTTGGCTATATGTTTTTCAAACGCATTGCATTCACACACCAGCAAAAAGAACACTTACAACTATAATTAATTATTATAGAAGCAATTGTTTATTAACCTTCTACGTGATATACTTAGGTTTATGTGTCAGAGAGTATTTATTATACACTAAATACATGCGTAATAAGGCGACTGGAGTAATTCAGTCGCTTTATATTGCTCTATATTGGATACTATTTTGGTCTCTTGGAATCTTATATAGCAACATAACAATGATGAAAGATGTGAGAGTTCTAATTATGAACAAACTACAGAATTATTAAAATAGATATATGACTGGAGAAGAATTAATATGTGTGCAAGGCTTAAATCAATTTTTGAATATGAAAGAAGAGAGGATTTTCATGATAAGTTGACCCAGTGGATTGGGGATGTTTTTTACGATATACTTCCTGAGCATGGTTATGAAGTACGTGAAGAACAAATATATACGTCATTCCAAATGGCTGACGCTTTATGTAACAAAAAGGTTCATCTAGCGGAAGCTGGGCTTGGTACAGGAAAAACATTTGCCTACTTGCTTCCTGCAATTGCTTATGCAAGGTTGAATAGAAAACCAATCATCGTTGCATGTGCAAAGGCAGCGTTACAAGAGCAGCTATGTGGGGAAAAAGGCGATATTAAAACCCTTTCGGATTTACTTGGGTTAGATGTAGATGCAAGGATGGCGAAAGATTCTGATCAGTACGTTTGCGATGCAAAAGTGGATGAATCGAAGGAAAAGTTTGATAACTTATCAGAGGGCTTGTCTTTTGAGATCAATGAGTGGTTAGGAAAAACAAAACGTGGAGAACGTTCGGAAATCCCTCTTGTGCCGGACCGTGTATGGAAACATATTGGATGGGATGAAGGTATGTCCTGTGATATGTGTTTAGACCGTGGTTTTTGCAAGCTTATTAAAGCAAAAGAGTATTACCGATCTGCTAGAGATATCATAGTGGTAGATCACGAATTGTTTTTTAAAGACCTTTGGACGAGAGAGGAACGAATTGCCGATGGTAAACTACCAATTCTTCCGGAGTACTGTGGCGTTATCTTTGATGAAGGGCATAAGATTATACTTCCTGCATCGATGCAAGCAGGTAATAGAATTATAAAAGATGATATTGATCAAATGATTCATAGTATTGAAGAAATTCATGGGGCAAGAGAAGAACTACTTCTAACGGTAACAAGGTTGGAAGATGTTACTTCAACATTTTTTGTAAAACTAAATCAAGTAGCCATTGTAGATGAAAGGTCAGAGCGTTTTACAGTTTATTGTGAGGATTCTTTGTTAAAGTTAGCAGAGACTTTTCAAAAGGTGCTTGATAAGTTGTTACTTGAATTACAGATTGAACAAGAACTCTATACGGAATCACTTTCCCCTAATTTGATACAGGCATATGAGATGCTAATTGATAATGCAATGTTAGCAGTACACCATTTTCGTAAAAACAAAGGTAAGGATAGTATCTCTTGGATAAACCGAGAGAGAGATAGTTTTTTTGTAGTACCTAGGAATATAGACACACGCTTGAATAAACATCTGTTCCAAAAGAAGATACCGGTACTACTTACATCTGCAACCTTAAGCAATGATGGGGATTTTAATTATCTAATACGTACGCTAGGGTTAGAAAATCCTTCCTATTCCACTGTTGGTAATTCCTTTGATATGGATGAACAAGTGGAAGTATATTTACCAGAACCATCATCGAAAGACAAGGTTAATGTAGAGATTACAAAAGAAATTGAAAAATTGGTTTATCTCTTAAAGCTGAATGAGGGACGAGCTCTTGTACTTACAAGTTCCAAAGAGGAAGTAAGAAGGATACGAGAGGGAATAAAACACTATCAGCTACCTTTTGAGTTTTTGTGGGAAGATAAAGCAGAAAGAGGATATCTTATTAGACAATTCAAGGAAGAGGTTTCTACTGTTTTAATTGGTTCTGATTTTTGGGAAGGTATTGATGTCCCAGGAGAATCATTATCCATGGTAATTATATGGCAACTACCATTTCCAGCGCGTGATCCCCTGATTGAAGTGCAACGATTAGAGGCAAAGGAAGACGGATTGGATGAAGTGTTAACAATTGATTATCCTGCAATGGGGCTTAAACTAAAGCAAGGATGCGGCAGATTAATTCGGAAAGAAGATGACTATGGAAAAATAGTGATTATGGATTCGGTATATGGGGAAGCTTATGAGAGATTTGTTTTGAGTGCCTTGCCTCAAGGAGCTAATATCAAATATATAAGTGATCTGTAATCTTAAGCTGACATCATTCTGGTACTATATTGAAGGTAGAGTCGTCTAATAAACATTTGTAAGGTGTTTATTAGACGTTTTGCCAGTTTATAGGGCATAAGTTCTTGATCGTATAAATATACTTACAAAAAGAAGAAGGGATGCTTATGTCTAAAGACTTTATATTTATTAAGCTGATGGATGCAAATCAGAATGAAGAGTTTATTATCGAAGAAGAGGAGATGATTGAGAAATCCTATGATAAATTGATAAAACGAATTTCAGTCAAGTGGTATTACAAAAACTTAATAAAAAGACTGCCTATGAAGCTTGGAAAGCTAACCTTTCTAGGTGATAGTATTCCTTGTGCCATGTTACCCTTTACCAAAGAAGAGAAATTAAGCTTACCCAGTCAATATCTAGATCAGTACATTAAAGAGATTATGAAACATCTGAATATCAGCCGGGCATACTGTATGGAAGAGCTGCAGGAGAAGGATAATGAAAGGGCCGAGAGGCAGCGGACTTTGATTAAATTCCTATATCTGAAACAGCTAGTTAAGATTAGTAGAGATAAATTACATATTAAAGAAAAAGACATGAAACTGGTTATTATTGATTCCGGGGATAAACGGATTGAACATGTGCTAGAACTGTTTATTAATAATTTAAATTATTTAACAATTATTACGAATCGTGAAGAATATTTTACTGGCTTTAGAGATATGATATATGATACCACAGGATTAGTTGTAGAATTTGAAGAGCTACCACTTAAAAACCACATTGAGGGGAATATTATTATAGATTTAGATAGTGAAAGTTATAAGAGCTATAATTTCTTTCCTTATGGAGCTTGTGTCATTGATGTAAATAGTTCTGCGAAGAAGAGGCAATATCTTCAAGAGAGAAGGAAAGATTTAACTATTATTTATGATGTGGATCTATTGTATCAGGGGAATATCCTTAAGAAGAATATGATGGTTGATTATTTAAGAGCGAAAAGTGTGAATATTGAAGCGATTTATGGGGAGTATTATAGAAATATAAACCAAAATGAAATACTTGAGTTAATAGAAGCGTGCAAAGTAAAAATAATAGTAATTGTTATATAGCTGTTTGGCATTATCAGGGGGTTACAATCTGATAATCTTGACATTGTACGGCCCATACGTTATAATACAAGGAATGTACAGTGAGAAAGTGTCAGAAGAAATAATCTGATAAAAGAGTGAAGAAGAGATGCACTCATGTTAGTGTTTATTCGCATATAGGCTTGTCGGCCTGGTGCAGATGGGCGTAATGTAAAGAATAGTTTCAGTAATAATTATTTTGGAGGTTGGGTTTAACATGGCAGACAAGAAAAATATTTTAACCTACGAAGGTCTAAAGTCACTTGAGGAAGAATTACAAGAATTAAAAGTTAATAAAAGAAGAGAAGTAGCACAAAAAATCAAAGAAGCAAGAGAACAGGGTGACTTATCTGAAAATGCTGAATATGATGCTGCAAAAGACGAACAAAGAGATATCGAAACTAGAATCGAAGAAATTGACAAAATCTTAAAGAATGCAGAAGTTGTTGTTGAAGACGAAGTTGATCTTAATAAAATCAACATTGGTTGCCGTGTAAGAATCATGGACATGGAATATGATGATATCTTAGATTATAAATTAGTTGGCTCAACAGAAGCTAACACTTTAAAAGGAAAAATATCAAACGAATCGCCAGTAGGTCAAGCGTTACTCGGTAAGAAAATTGGCGATACTATTGAAGTGGAAACACAATCAGGTGCTATTAAGTATAAAATACTAGAAATTCAAAGATCTAACTAAGCCAGTTAGGTTACATAAAGGAGTGAATGAATTGGCTGAAGAAAAGAATGTAGTAGAACAGGACATTAATGAAATCCTTAAGGTGAGAAGAGCGAAACTCGCTGACCTTCAGGAAAGAGGAAAAGATCCTTTTCAAATTATGAAATATGATGTAACGCATCATAGTATGGAAGTGAAGAATAGTTTTGAAGAATTAGAAGGCAAAGAAGTAGCACTTGCTGGACGTATTATGTCAAAGCGTGTTATGGGAAAAGCATCTTTTTGTAATATAGCAGATGTTCAAGGTAATATTCAATCCTACGTTGCAAGAGACAGTGTTGGAGAAGAGGATTACGCAGAATTCAAAAAATTCGACATCGGTGATATTGTAGGTTTAGCTGGTACCGTGTTCAAAACAAAGACTGGTGAAATCTCTATCCATGCAACTAAAGTTACTTTATTAACTAAGAGCTTACAAGTACTTCCTGAGAAGTTCCATGGATTAAAAGATACAGATGTTAGATATCGTCAAAGATATATTGATTTAATTGTGAATCCAGAGGTTAAGGATACTTTTATTAAGCGTTCTTTAATTCTTCGCGAGATTCGTAACTATCTTGATAGTAAGAGCTTTATTGAAGTAGAGACTCCAGTATTAGTTCCAATTGCAGGTGGTGCATCTGCAAGACCTTTTACTACACATCACAATTCTCTTGACCAAGATATGAACTTAAGAATTTCTCTTGAGTTATATCTTAAGAGACTAATTGTTGGTGGTTTAGAACGTGTATATGAAATTGGACGAGTATTCCGTAACGAAGGTTTATCTGTACGTCATAATCCAGAATTTACGTTACTTGAATTATATCAAGCATACACTGATTACCAAGGAATGATGGATTTAGTAGAAGATCTTTATCGTACAGTTGCTATGAAAGTTCTAGGAACTACTTTAATATCTTATGATGGTGTTGAAATTGACTTATCTAAACCATTTGAGCGTTTAACAATGGTTGATGCGGTTAAGAAGTATGCTGGTATTGATTTCAATGAAGTCGAAACAGATGAGCAAGCCAAAGCACTTGCTAAAGAACATCATGTAAAATTTGAAGCTAGACATAAGAAAGGTGATATCCTTAACTTATTCTTTGAAGATTTCGTAGAAGAGAAGTTAGTTCAACCTACATTTGTTATGGATCACCCAGTTGAGATTTCTCCACTAGCTAAGAGAAAACCAACGGATCCAAATTATACAGAACGTTTTGAATTGTTTATTACTAAGAGAGAGATGGCAAACGCATTCTCTGAGTTAAATGATCCAATTGACCAACGTGGACGTTTTGAAGCGCAAGAAGCAAATCGTATGGCAGGTGATGATGAAGCAGATCATCTTGATGAAGATTTCTTATGTGCTCTTGAATATGGTATGCCACCTACAGGCGGTATTGGAATTGGTATTGACCGTTTTATCATGTTACTTACTGATTCATCTGCTATACGTGACGTATTATTATTCCCGACGATGAAGAGCTTGGATAAATAATACCAGTAAAATCAAGGGTTTGAAGCATGTCGAACTACTAGAGGACAGTTAATTGACAGTAAATTGACAGTCCATAGTTTGGAATAGTTAGTGATAATTTCAAACATCCTTATAAAATTCAATTTAAGATTTTTGCACTTAAAGGACACTTTTCAAAAATAGACTTTTTGAAAGGTGTCCTTTTTTGCGTTGTAGTCGAACTATATCAATCGTATTTTAGTTTGAAAGGAGAACAGCGTTATGGCAGATTCTAATATTAGAATTGTAAGAGGAAAAGAAATAAAGAAGAAGTTCGTACGATATAAAGAAGGTGCTAATTTATATAGCATGAGTCAGTCAAAATTTGAACAGATGGCTAAGGATGCAGGAGCAATCTATAAATTAAATAAACTTGTACTTGTAAATATGGAAGTTTTTGATGACTACTTAGAGTCATTTCGAATATAGGAGGGACAGACGATGAAAAATACGGCGTTAGGTGCGGCACACGGTTCAGAACTCTTGCTTTCAGGAAATGGAGGCTTTCATGAGAAGAAAGATAATTTATGCTGAAAATTAGATTGCAGGGAACTGAGCAAGAAATTGAATGGTTCAAGAAGATACTATTGCTTATCCCACAGATAAAAGTTAGAGAGTTTTCTGAACTATATTCTAACAAAGGAACAAAAAAATATTTCAGAGCTTATTCGGAAATAGAAAAAGTAGATGAAGTAGAAGCATAGAGTAAAGAATCCGTGTGCAAATTTTCATTAGTTAACGTAAGAAAGGAGGAGCTCCAAGTGAATATACAATTTGACTATTATTATGGAGCAGAAGCTGAGCAATTCTCCTTTTATAGAGTCCCACGAATGTTAATTAAAGATGAAAACTTTAAAGGCTTATCAAGTGATGCAAAGCTTCTTTATGGTTTAATGCTAGATAGAATGAGTTTATCTATAAAGAATGGTTGGTTTGATGATGACAATAGAGCGTTTATTATTTACACCATAGACAATATCATGGAAGACTTGGGATGTGGCAAGGATAAGGCAGTAAAGGTTGTTGCAGAATTGGATCAGAAAAAGGGTATTGGTCTGATAGAGAAAGTTCGCAGAGGTCTTGGTAAGCCAGATATTATATATGTTAAAAACTTTATTGTTAGTAAAGAAGAGGCTACAAAGACTGATGTATTCACAGAAGTCGGAAAAACCGAATTCAAGAAGTTGGAAAAACCGAATACAAGAGGTCGTGAAAGTCGATATCAAGAATTCGATAAAAGGGAATTCAAGAATACGGATAAACAGACTTACAGAAGTACGAAATGTGGACTTCAAGAGGTCGGAAATGCCGACGCTAATTATACTAATGATAATTATACTGAAAATAGTTATAGCAATCCCATCTATCAATCAAACAAGGAGCAAGAAGATGGAACAGACGAAACACAAAATTACATAAACGTGATAAAGAAAAACTTGGAGTATGATTTTTTTATGAAACATGGAGATCAGATTACAAAAGAATACTTACAAGAAATCTATGATGTAATTTGTGATATTGTTTGTATAAAAAGAAAATCAGTCCGAATTGGAGGAAATGACTATCCCTATCAGATGGTAAGAGACAGGTTTATAAGACTCGATCATTCTCATTTGGAGTATGTGATGGAGTGTCTTAGAAACACTACGACAAAGAAACATAATATTAAAGCATATTTGATTACTACTTTATACAATGCGCCTAGTACAATTAATCATTATTATCAGCAAGAGGTACAGCATGATCTATATGGTTCTAATTGAATAAAAAGAAACACCATGGTATGGATAGTTACAAAGAAAATACACCATCCCTGTTAGTGTTCAAATTTAACCTTCCGATGTAGACTTAGTTCATCAACTGAATAGCAGTTACGGCATGGAGAATTCCGGTGTATGTCCAGGACAAATTATCAGTCAAAACTTGCGAAAAGAGCCGAGGGACCGAAAGGAGAAGGTGGAGCGAGCATGGTAGGTAATCGTATGGCGGAAGGATAATAACCCACAAGGGAGCTTAACGAGGCTCCTGATCCTCGAAATGGCAAATAGAGGAGACGGTCTTCATTCTTTATATGGAGACCTCGTGAACACCAATCGGTGTCATGCGACAGATGAATGTCATGTAACTCCCCGGGATGAGTACATCCTTTGTGTACGGGGCGATGAGGTGCTTTGAGATAAGCGGCGTACACATACATAACTTATAGTTATGAATAAAGCAGGAGGATGCAAGGGATGGTAAAAGTTTCAGTAATTGTAGTTATAGTAGCAATAAATTATTTGATATTCCTTTCATTAGCAAAAGCTGCAGGACGAGCAGATAGAGAATTGAAAGAAATCCACAAAGCATGTTTCCTTCGGGAGGAGGAAATAAGGGGTGGGGATTTCAAAAGTAACAAATAAGTCTTCCAAAAATGCTTCAAATAAACAATCACACATCGATAGAGATTTAAAGTCTTGTATGAAATGTAAATTCTTTTGGGGCAACAATCATCAATGTTCATTGAAACGTTGCTATAAGGAAAAAAAGAAGCCAATAATTCAGAACACAGTTAAGAAAAGTGAATGTGATGGTTGTACATATAGGCAGTCAGATAGATATTGCTTTCCGTGTATAAAAAAATTAATGGAGAAAAAATAGAGCTAATTAATTAAATTCGTAGATTAAGAACAGGAGGTAGGTAAGCATGAATAATAACATTGAAGTAATTGGCATAGATCATGGATGGAGCCACATAAAGACCGTGACATCGGTTTTTTCAACGTCAATCGAAGAAAACCCATCACCAACATTTTATAAGGATGTTTTAGAGTATAAAGGAAAGTATTACAACATTGGCGGTGAACGTTTGGAAGTAAAAAATACGAAGGTTGAAAATGAAGATTTTTATCTTCTTACCCTAGCTGCAATTGCAAAGGAATTTTCAAAGAGAGGAAATATTACTGAATCAAATGTGTATCTAGCAGTAGGATTACCACTTACTAGGTTTGGAGAAGAAAAGCAACCATTTATTGATTATCTATCAAAGAACGAGGAAGTCTATTTTAAATTTGAAGAAAAGGAATACCATATCAAAATTGTAAAAGTTTCTGTCTATCCGCAGTGTTATTCAGCAGTCACAGAGATGATACCGAATTTTCAAAGAAGGGCAGTGGTTGTCGATATTGGGTCATGGACAATTGATATTATGCCTGTAATCAATAAGAAACCGGATGACAGAAGATGCAACAGCTTACCACATGGATTGATTACCTGTATGAGAGATATCAATCGAGATTGCGTAAAGAATTTTAATTACGAATTAGAGGAACCAGACATTGAACATTATATTAGGTATCGTCAATTAAACAATGTTCCGGAAGAGGTATTAAAGCTTATGGATAGATATCTAATGAATTACGCCGATATGATTATCCGGTCATTAAAGGAACTTGAGATCAATGTACAGACGACGCCAATTATTATTGTTGGTGGCGGAGCAAGTGTCGTTAAGAATTACTGTAGTGTCAAGCTACCCAACATAGATTATAAGCTAGATATTAAAGCGAATGCGAAAGGATATGAAATGATGGCTCGAATAGCTCTGAAAAATGCAAGGAGGTAAGGTCGAATGGGAAAGGTTAAGAATAAGGATGATGTAATTCAGTATACGTTTCGTTTGAACCTAACCAATCAAGATCATCTTGCGATACATCAGACTTTACAGAATTTAAATAAGGGAGTCTATAAGTCACAGAATAACTTCATTACAGATTCCATTTTAAGAAATATTCGTAATTATACAAGAGAAGAACTTTTAAGTGATGCTGCTTTGGAACAGGAGCACAATACTGGATATATTAAAAGAAAAGACCTAGAAGACTTAGAACAAAGAGTAACTGGGAAAGTAATGAAAGAGGTTGTGACTCTTCTTTGTTCCTCTCTTGCGGGAAGAACAAGTTTACCAGTAACGTCACAAATAGTAGAAAAATCTGAGGCTATTGCAGAAAACGAAACTAGTGTTGAAGATGATGAAGTATTATCCTCATTATCAAATGTATGGTCATAGGAAGGAGTGGACTAGCTATGAAGAAAATCTTTTCAGGAATAGGAATAGTATTACTTACACTTCTGAAATGGATAGGTTTGATTATACTGGGAGCAGCAAGACTGATTTTAGAACTGGCAAAAGTTTTTCTCCTTCTGTTTGGTCTTGTTGCTAGAATATTCTTGGCTTTTGTGAGGGTGGGTACTCCATAGAGAGATGATCAAATGATAGCTGGAATAAATGCATACCGAGAGAAGCACAGACTTATCAAGTATTTCTATAAAATTAGAACTCTAACGGTATAGAGGAAGGAGTATTATGCACTGGATACGGGACAAACCTAAATAAGGATTGTTCCGTGTATGAATTAAATATTCACACGTAAAGTGGAAAGGTACACGGTCAATCTGCCAATCCACTTTATGAGTGGATTGGAAAATAAAATTACTATTTGAAACATTTATTGAGACAGGCTAGTTAGGTACTGTCTCTTTTTAAAACAAAATTAAAGAAAGAATGAGGAAAATCAATATGAAGAAGTTAGTAAAGAGAGCAAATAATTTTGTAGCAAAACAGGCAATCAAAGCGCAGATTGCATTAAGTAACAATAAGGGTGAAGGTTATATTGATACAGCGGTTAAGATCCTGATTGCGGTTGTATTAGGAGCGTTATTGCTGGCAGGACTTTATGCATTGTTTGGTAATCTTGTGATGCCAACCCTGACAAAAAGAATTCAGGATATGTTTAATTATGCAGGTTAACACCATGCTTCAGGCAGTGCTGTTTGTATGCTTATTGGCAGGGGCATCTTGGCAGGATGTTCGGAAAAGAGAGATACCGCCACTTTTTTGTTGGTTAGTTGCGGGTATTTCATATCTGAATTTCAGACCTATTCATATCATGGGAATTCTTGCAGCAGTTCCATTACTGATTATTGCTGTATGGATAGCACCTAACCGTCTTGGTGGTGGCGACATAAAATTGGTTGCTGCCACCGGGCTGGTGCTTGGGTTACAGGCAACCAATATGGCAGTGATTCTTGGACTTTTGTTGCAGATATTAGTTTTTATTACTTTTTCATTTATACAGAAACTGAGAAAACAGGAGATAAAAGACCTATCATTGCCATTGGCACCTTGTTTGTCACTTGGATTTATCAGCATATACATTTTGAAATTAGGAGGAATTATACATGAGTTTGTTTAAAAATAGAACCGTAGTTGGAGTGGGATGTATTCTGCTTTCACTTTTTATCTGCTTTGGAATTACACCAATGTTTAATCGGCAAATTACCCAGAAAACTGAAATTGTACGCGTGGTAAAAGATATAAAGGCTGGTGATAAGATTACAAAGGACATGATCCAAAGCGTGGAAGTAGGTAGTTATCATCTGCCGGAAACGGTTATCAAATCAAAAGAAACTGTAGTAGGCTGCTACGCTCTTGCTGATTTATCGATGGGAGATTATATCATTAATTCCAAAGTATCAAAAACACCATCTGAGGAAAATGCGTATTTATATTATTTGGATGGTAGTAGGCAAGCAATATCAATTACCCTCAAGAACTTTGCAAATGGAGTTTCTGGCAAGTTACAGAGTGGTGATATTGTTTCGGTCATTGCACCGGATTATAAGAAGCAGGGCGCTACCGTAATTCCACCGGAGCTTCGGTATGTAGAAGTAATTTCTGTTACAACTGCGAGTGGATATGATGCGAATACAGAGGAAGAGAAAGAAACCGGAAAAGACGAAAAAGAGCTGCCGTCTACTGTTACTTTACTAGTGACACCAGAGCAGGGAAATATTTTAGCAAGTCTTGAGGCAGATGGGGAAAGTCATATATCTCTTGTATATCGTGGTGAGACTAAGAATGCCAAGAAGTTTCTTGATGTACAGGATAAGGTATTAGATGAATTATATTCAGATGAGAAATATGAAACAGGTCAAGTAGCAAAAGGAGTAGACACAACAGACAGTACAGGTAAAACCTTAAACCAGTCAAAGATTAGTTCTGATATTAGTGCTGCTGACGGAAATGGTGAGGAGGAGTGAGAATGCTACAGTTTAAGAAAGATTCCATCTTTACCCGTAAAAGTAAAGATAAATCTAAATTAGATGAGTCATTACCAGGTGGCGTTCTAGCGGTATGGGGAAGCCCGAGTTCAGGGAAAACCACAGTTGCAGTTAAAATTGCTAAATATCTGGCAGAGCACAAGAAAAATGTAATATTGGTCTTATGTGATATGACGGCTCCTATGCTTCCATGTATTTGCTCTTCTTCATCTTTGGAATGCCAGAAAGACTCAAATCGCCCATTTGGATCGCTTGGTAGTATTCTGTCAGCCACCCACGTAACTGACCAGATCGTAAAAAACAATATAATTACGCATAAGAAAATGGCATATCTGACGATGATTGGAATGTTAAAAGGAGAAAATGAATATACCTATGCCTCCTATTCAAGAGTTCAGGCAGAAGAATTCATCGCATCCCTTCGTAAGATTACACCTTATGTAATTGTTGACTGTAGTAGTTACATAGCAAATGATATTTTATCAGCGGTATCCATTATGGAGTGTGATTCCCTGCTTCGCTTGTCTAATTGTGATCTCAAATCCATCAGTTATCTTTCCAGTCAATTAAAACTGTTATACAGTGATCAATGGAATTCCAGTAAACAGTATAAAGTATTATCTAACGTGAAATCGAAGCATGGAGTAGAACATATGGCAGGTGCATTAGGTAGCATAGACTTCAGGCTTCCCTATTCCGAGGAAGTGGAAGAACAGTATCTTGCTGGGAATCTATTTGCAGATATGAATTTAAAGAATAGCAGAGATTTTCGTAAGGAAATCGAAAAAATCGCAGAGGAGGTGTTCGGATGCTAAAGATGAAAAGATTACACAAGGAAAATCAGAAGAAGATAGAACAAAAAAATGTTGTATCAACGAACGTGAGTAATACAGAGTGTGAAAATGAAATGGTTGAGAAAGAAAGCATTTTTATAGATAGACGAATCGCAGAACTGATGAACACTTCCACCGAACAAAACCTTCCGACGAATATTTTTCCAGAGCAACACTCGCAGGCATTTTTTTTACCAACAGAGTCTGAAAAAAAGGATTTTCAGGTGGTCTTAAAAGAGGTACAGGAGTATATCTCAGCAAATTATTCCGAATTGATTACCAATCAGGAGCTGGAAGATGCAAAGGAACAGATGAAACGCTATATCCGTAAATATGTTATGGACGAAAAGATTGCGGTAAAAGGTATGGAAGGGCAGGAACTCATTGATGCTCTTTATACCGAGATGGCAGAGTATGGATTCCTGACAAAATACATCTTCGGAAAAGGAATTGAGGAAATTGATATCAACTCCTGGCAGGATATTGAAGTACAATATTCGGATGGAAGAAATGTAAAACTTGAGGAACATTTTGAATCACCAGAGCATGCGATTAATGTAATCCGTAGAATGCTCCATGTATCAGGAATTGTACTGGATAATGCAAGTCCTGCAGTGCTTGGACATTTATCAAAAAATATCCGAATCGCAGTCCTGAAAACACCGCTGGTAGATGAGGATGTGGGCATTGCAGCATCCATCCGTATTGTCAATCCGCAGAGTATGCAAAAAAAAGATTTCATACACAGTGGGACAGCAACAGAACAGATGCTGGATTTTTTATCAAACCTTATTCGTTATGGTATCTCTGTCTGTGTGGCAGGGGCAACCAGCTCAGGTAAGACAACGGTTCTAGGATGGCTTTTGACTACCATTCCAAATAATAAGAGAATCTACACTATTGAAAACGGATCACGTGAGCTTGATTTAGCCAGATTTGAAGATGGTAAGGTGGTGAATTCGGTCATCCATACCATTACCCGTGACAGTGAGAATGATAAGCAAAAGGTTGATCAGATTATGCTTCTTGATATGGCGCTTCGTTTTAATCCGGATATTGCCGTGGTTGGAGAAATGAGAGGAGCAGAAGCCAATGCGGCACAGGAGGCAGCTAGAACAGGTATTGCCGTACTAACTACGATTCATGCCAATTCTTGCGAAGCTACTTACCGTAGAATGGTTTCTTTATGTAAACGTGCTGTTGATATGTCCGATGAGACATTGATGGGTTATGTAACAGAAGCATATCCGATTATCGTGTTCTGTAAACAGCTTGAAAATAAACAGAGAAGAATGATGGAAATTATGGAGTGTGAGATTCTGCCGGATGGAACAAGAAATTACCGTACGCTGTTTCAATATGTCATTACAGAAAATCGTATGGATGAGAAAGGCAAATTTATCATAGAGGGATATCATGAGCAGAAAAACAGTATTTCCGAAAGTCTATCCAAACGATTATTAGAAAATGGGATGCCAATTGAAATGATAAATAGCATGAAACGAAGGGAGGAAGAAACAGAATGAATCTGATCTTATTAATTGCCAGTATGGGCATGATTACAGGATTCTTAGTTCTCTTATCCTTGTCACCAATGGAATTTACGAATCATATTTTTCAAAGTCTAATTAGTAAGCCTCATAGCATACGAGATGAGATCAATGAAGCTACTGGGCGAAAGAAGATGTCATTTTTCAAAAGGGAAGTGACAGAGATTGAATCCATATTAAAGATTACCGGCAGAGAACATCGGTTTCCAATGCTTTGCGCATGGTCGCTCATCCTATTTGTAATCGGAGCATCGATTGCTATCTTACTAGGGAATTTCTTTCTAGTACCAGTACTTGCTGGAGGATTTCTGTTTCTCCCGTTTTGGTATGTAAGACTGACGCAAACACATTATAAAAAGGATATTGCTGCTGAGCTTGAAACAGCGTTGTCCATTATTACAACAGCATACCTTCGAAATGATGATATCCTGACAGCAGTGGAGGAGAATATGGATTATCTGAATCCGCCAATTCTATCCGTATTTAAATGCTTTGTTTATCGGATTAAGATGATTAATCAGGATATTACAAAAGGGCTTTTAGATATGAGAGGGAGAATCGAAAATACGGTGTTTCGTGAATGGTGTGATGCCATGATTGCCTGTCAGTATGACAGAAGTTTAAAGACTACGATTACACCAATTGTATCTAAGCTTTCGGATATGCGAGTAGTGAATGGTGAGCTGGAGAATATGGTGTTTGAACCGAGAAAAGAATTTATAACCATGCAGTTCTTGGTACTTGGAAACATCCCGCTCTTATATTTTTTAAATAAGGACTGGTACCATACACTAATGCATACCATACCAGGGCAGTTTGTACTAGCATTATGTTTTGTTGCCATATTTATTTCTACAGCATTTGTAATCCGGCTGACACAGCCGATTGAGTATCGGAGGTAGGCGTATGATGATATTAATATTACTATTTGGAATGTTACTTGCTACCGGGTTATTTCTGATACTTGCAGATGTATTTAAATTACCGCGCCTTGCAACAAACAGGGCAATGATTACAGCAACTAAGGAACATAAAGATAAGGCAAACAATTTAGAGGCAGTATTGAATGCGTGGACAGTTGTTCTTGCAAAGTATATTCCAATGGATGAATACAAGAAACACAGATTACAGAATACCTTACATGCGGCTGGAATGAATCAGACTCCGGAAGAGTATGTAGCATTTGCTCTGTTAAAGTCTGGTCTGGTTGGGCTAGGAGCGATTCTTTGTCTTATGATCTTACCATTACTTGCACCGGTTCTATTGTTTCTGGCAATACTGATTTATTTTAAGGAGATCAAAAAGGCAGATGAGAAGCTTTCTGTGAAAAGGGAAAAGATAGAATCCGAACTTCCGAGATTTGTGGCAACCATAACACAGGAATTGAAGGCTAGTAGGGATGTGATTGGTATTTTGGAAAACTATAAGAAAAATGCTGGAGAAATCTTTGGTTATGAACTCGATGTCTTAACTGCTGATATGCGTTCCGGCAGTTATGAGGCGGCACTTACTCGGTTTGAAGCAAGACTTAATTCACCAATGCTATCAGACATTACAAGAGGATTAATCAGCGTTCTTCGTGGTGATGACGGAGCAATGTATTTTCAGATGCTCTCCCATGATATGAAGCAGTTAGAGTTGCAAAGATTAAAAGCAAAAGCAATGAAGATACCACCAAAAATCAGAGTATTCAGCTTTCTAATGCTTATGTGTTTTGTAATGACTTATGTAGTTATTATCATTTCTGAGATATTACGATCACTCAGTGGATTATTCTAAGGGGGTGTCAGAGTTGAGACGAATCATGAAAAATAATCGTGGTGAAGGATATCTGGATGTGGTCGTCCTAGTACTATGTGCCATGCTTGTGATTGCCATAGCGGTAAGGGTACTTCCAGCTTATATCATAAAACAACAGGTGGATACCTTTGCAACAGAGCTTGTACGTGAGGCAGAAATTGCAGGAAGAGTGGGAACAGAAACTACACAAAGAGAAGTATTGCTGCGCGAAAAGACAGGGATTACTCCGGCAGTAGAATGGTCAAAGAGTGGAAGGATTCAGTTAAATGAAGAGATAAGCGTGACAGTTACCTATCGCATGAATATTGGATTATTTGGTGGATTTGCCTCGTTTCCCATTATACTTAAAGCGGATGCTGCCGGAAAGGGGGAGGTTTATTGGAAGTAAAAAAATTTAGAAAGCTATCTAATAACAGAGGAAGTGGATTTCCGTTAGCAGTAGCGGTTACGCTATGTCTTGTCATAATCTTTACAGGAATTTCAGAATATTTCAGACTTATGCTGATAGCAAAGGGAGTCCGAGATGCATTACAATCTGCCGTGATATCTACGGTAAACGATAATTATGATGATGTTTACCATGGAGTAAGAGAAGGGTATTCTGGAGGATATCAGCCCATTGATTCTGAGTTTGAAGAGTCTTTGGATTATGGAGATATTTATGATAGACTTGATAATATTTTAGGCTTGACCGATAATGATGAATATAATAGTAAAATAACAAATGAAGGAAAAACCGAGTTTATCGTATCCGATTTGGAAGTAGAGATAAAAAACGCACCTTTTGCAGGAGGTGACCTGGAAGAACAAAGATTTCGAATTGATAATTCCATTCTTCTTGAGGTTCCCGTTTCCTTTGCAGGAAATTTATTACCCAGCATGAAGATAAGAGTAAGAACCAGTGCAGGGTATACACCAAAATTTTAAGATAAGTTTATATAAGTATTGCATTAAAGAGTTATTAGGAGAAAAATTAAAAAGAAAAGAGGGAGATTATGAGAAATAAGCGTATGAAAAGATTGGTTGTTGCTGGGGGAATTATAGCAATGGTATTTCTTATCGTCCTGATAGGAAGAAGATTTCAGAAAGAACCAGCTACAGAAGCAACGATTCCAACGGATAGAAGTCAGAGTAGTGAAGTCGTAGTAAAGAATCCAGATAAATTAGTAGCAGAAAAAGAAGTCAAAGTGACAGTAGCACCAATTGCTACTGAAGCTCCAAGCAAGGAGAGCAGTTCTGTGGATAAAGGAACAGAACAAAAAATTCAGAGTGACGTAACTCCGAAACCAACTTATACCAAAGAACAGCTTACCGATCCAACTAAGAAACCGAATGGCGAGAAAGTTGAAACTCCAAAAACAAAGGATAAAAAGGCTACACCAACACCAAAACCAGATAAAAATACAGATAAGAAAACGAATAAAAAAACAGAGGATAATAAATCAACCGGTGGACTTCCGGGTTTTGATAACGTGCAAGATGGCGGAGCAAATCAAGTTATAGATGGAGATAGCGATGGTGATCTTGATAAACAGGTTGGCAATATGGATTAACAGAATATTCAGTAAGTGAGGGCACTGCGATAAGCAGTGCCTTCTTTATGGAAAGGAGCAGAAATGTATAAGTATTTTAGAAGGATGATAACAGTTGTAATGATTTTATTTCTGATGGTACCCATGACAGCATTCGCCGCAGGGGATGGAAATGTTGATTCCGGTGGGGGAGGTATGGGAAAAGGAACGAGTAAAAATACATGGTCATCTAGCAATGAAGGAGTAAGGGTGACGGTTATTCGTTCTAGCGACCATGCGGTTGTTGCTACACCGATTGATCTTACCAATAAACCACCGAAATCCTCAATTTATAATTTTGGCAAGGTAAGCAAAATTCAATATAACAGTGGAATATCACTGTCAGCAGTAAAAGGAGGATACACCTGTGTAAAGCCTCGCAAAAGCATACCGAAAATTATTACAACGAATGGGAAAAGTAATATTACTGCAATCAAAAAATATTTCTGTTCGGAGTATTTGATTAAACTAATTGCTAAGCAGACAGGTATGGACTATGACATATTGATAAATGGAGAATATAAACTACTTTTAGAACCGTTAGCTTACTATAAATTTGAAGGAGTTATGATTGCCACAACAGCCACTGAGGCAGCTATGTATGATAAAAAGGTAGATGGACTACTACGAAGAAGAATGGTGTCACTCACACATAAAAACCTACCGCTTTCCATGTTTTTAGAGGAGGCTGACCTGGGATATCCGGCATGGAGTGGAAGCAGGACAACGCCAGCTACAGATGCAGATATTATATCTTCACTTGGACTTGGTATTGTTCGCTTTCAAGAGGAACCTCCTGAACCACCTGTTGTTAATACGCATGATTATACCTACAGAGTAAATACAGAGGTTATTACAGCAGTAATCGTAAGTGGTGGACAATCCGATCCGGATCATCCAACTAGTGTTACCTTTCAGATAGCAGGAGCGACCTATCAGGTTGGCAATGTATTTTATCCGAAAGGAGATTCCCAACTTGCATGGGTAAAATGGAGAACTCCATCCAAGAAACAGAATATGGATATTCAGGTAACGGTAAATGGTAGCGGAAGTGCATCAAAAGCAGTCATACATGTGAAAATTGTAGATCTGGACAAAAACCCTCCTCCTAATCCGGAAGCTGATGACCAAAATGATTCCTTTTCCTATGCAGCTATACCATCAAGAGCGGAAAAAACAAGTGCTGACTGGAGTATCTGGAGACCAAGATGGAAAGAAAACTGGGTAGATGAAGGACATTGGGAAAGCTATAGCTGGACGGATAGTAAAGGGAAACCACATTCTAGCAGTACCTGGGTAGCAAATTGGGTGGACCGTGGCTGGTGGGAATTTGATCTTAATCAGTATTATGCTGCATTTTCAGCTGATATGAAGATACAATGCGACAGCAAGAACCCTACTGCAAACGGAAGAACCATGAAAAGTGGATATGGAATCAAGGAATCAGTGACTGCATCAGTTAGCAGTAATCAATGTACAGCGATCACTTATCCGCAAAATGCAGTATCTTACTTCCCGGAATTTGAATACAAGACTTATTGGAGATTACTAGAATTAATTCAGGGCGGCTCCAGAGCAGAATTTGAGTTTCAGAAGAACCAATATAGTACTTATCAAGATCGTACGCATTTTACACCAATCTGGATGCCGGATGGAAGTTATATCGTTAATACATGGGTGATAGATGCATGGACACCGGTTGGGATGCTGTCGCAGAATCTAACGGATGAAATTACAATTAAGGGGAGTTTGTGGGATGATTGGCATATTGCGCCTTTGGGTGAGTAAGGAAAATATGGTTTTTGAAAGAAGGAGATTGAAAAAAATATTACAATGTGTAGACAAATGTTAATTACTGGTGACATTTTGCGGAGGGAGGGGTATAATTACTTCGTAATTATTATTTATTATAGCAATAGAAAGTTTGGTGTGGCAACTTATTAAGTTACATTTGAAAGAATATATAATGATAAACAGTAGGAGGATTAGATGAAGCAGTTATTCATTTGTGAGAATCATCACTATGCGCTATTACCATGGGCAAAAATAAGAACTCAAAAAGAAAACTTAAAATTATTAACATTTGACCATCATACAGATACTCATGAAGCATTTCTTGACTTTTTGTATAACCATCCTAAATTAGCTTTATCTGATTTAGTTGCAAAGACAAATTATAATGATTGCAATTCTGTAAAGTCTGCTATTGATATTTTGAAGAATGATGAGCATATTGACACTGCGTTGAAAATAGGGATTATTGAAAAAGCATTTGTTGTGTCATTTGATGGAAGCTTTGATAAACCTAGTTCAAATGAATTTACGGAGTTTCATAATGACATGGAAAGAGAAGTAAATGTTATGTTGGGGCTTGAACCTATGCCTAAGGACCTAACGTATCCAGAATCTAATATTTATGTCATTGGTACATCGAACTATCTTGATGACTATAATTGCATATCTGACGATTTTCTTACAATTATGTTAGAAAGAATAGAAATTATGAGTGGAATTGACATCTTAAATACTGATTACATCCTAGATATTGATTTGGATTATTTTCATACATATAGTGTATTAGATGAAAGTAATTCGATAGTTTTTAAAAATATTGTTTCAAGAGCATGTGCAATAACCATTGCTACTGAACCAAATTTTGCGCAAAAAGGAATTGATACCGAGCAACTGCTTGAAAGATTACTTGCATTTATCAAGCAAGAAAATAATTTTGAGATTATTGATATGAGAAATAGTTAAAAATTCTTATGTGAGAATACAGAAATATTTGCATATTAATATCACAAACACTTTAGCCAGCTAATCACTGGCTTTTTTTGCACCCATTTTTGAAAGGAGAGATGGATCAATGACCAGATACAGACGCAAGAAGGTATCGCCATAGAGTTGTACCTTCCCAATTAAATAATGAACTAATCACCGGGAGATACAAGCTTTTTGTATCTCCTCATTTTATTTTAGGAGGAAAACTTAATGATGAATTATGAGATTTTTAAAGAAGTAGTAGCTGAGAAATTTATGGATTATATGCCATCTCAGTACAAAGACATGAAGTTAGAGATACATCCGGTTGAAAAGGTCAATTTGACTTTGGATGGAATGAACCTTGTTGGAGAAGGTGATATTAAAGTGACACCAACCATCTATATTAATGATATGTATACACACTATCAGAAGACCGATGATCTTCAAGAGGTTTTAAAGACAGCAGCGGGCAGGATGGAACAAGCGATGAAAGAAGCACCAGAAGTAGTGCCTGCCATTGAGTTAGATGCGGCAAAGGATAATATCGTATTTCAGCTTGTGAACACAGAGCAAAATAAAGAAATGCTACAGAATACGCCCAATAGGTCTTTTCAGGATTTGTCCATTATCTATCGCTGGATAGTTAAAACAGATGTGGAGGGGATTCAGAGTACTGTAATTCGTAATTCACTTGCAGAAAGACTTGGCTTATCCGAAGAGCAGTTGTTCAAACTTGCGGTGGATAATACAAGAAGATTATTTCCACCATGTGTAAAAAGCATGAATGATGTGATTCGTGAGATGTTTACGAAAGATGGAATGGCGCCAGAAATTGCAGATATGATGATTGGTGAGATGCCTCCCGAACAGACTATGTGGATAATTAGTAACGAACGGGGGATTAATGGTGCGATTTCTATGTTATATGAGGATAAACTTCATGGATTAGCAGAAAACTTAGGCACTGATCTTTATATTATGCCTTCATCGCTTCATGAAGTGATAGCAGTTTCTGCTTCCATGGGAGACCCAAATGAACTTGCACAGATGGTAGCTGAAATTAATATGGATCAGGTTGCCTTGGATGAGAGGTTGTCAAACCAAGTATATCACTATGATAAGGATTTACGAAAGCTCTCACTTGCAACGGATACGCCAAACAAAAGACTAGATGGTATCGTTGCAGAAACGAAACTAATTTACAACTCAAAGGAGCAGTCTCGCTAGGAGGTTAAGATGGAGCAGAATATTAAAGAGCAGAGTATTGCGAAGCAAAATATTACAAAGCGTGAGCTATCCACACAGGAATTGATTGCTCTTATTAATGATAGCGAAAAAGACTTTCTGATAAGCATTAATCTTGGAGAGGAGGCTGATTCAGATGCCCAAGAAGAACAAATTCAAGGTTGATGTGGTATCGGTAAGATTAGTTAAGGATGCTCCAATCTATTCGGAGCATCCTTTCAACAGTCCATATGAAGTAGTATCTGTAATGGGAGATATCATGTGTGAATTAGATCGTGAAGTGGTCTGTGTGATTAATTTAAAATCAGACCTTACGCCTATCAATGTTCATTTTGCAAGTATGGGAGCTTTGAATGAGGCTATGGCACACCCAAGAGAATTATTTAAGGCTAGTATTCTTAGTAATGCTGCCAGTATGATGCTCGTCCATTGTCACCCATCTGGTAATCTTTTGCCTAGTAAGGCTGACACCATGATGACAGACAGAATGAATCGGCTTTGTGAACTGATAGGGATTTCATTGATTGATCATGTTATTGTCGGAGGAAGCAATAAGGAGTTCTTTAGTTTTAAGGAAAAGGGAGTGATTACTAATCCAAGAATAGTTTTTGCACAGGATTACAAGTCATTGGATATTTCATCACCAATGGTAGCGGAGTGTAGGAAGGTAAGGTGATAGAGATTGGAGGAAGGCAGATTCACAGAAGAAGAACTAACAATTGCTAAGAGTGTCGATTTGACAGCGGTTGCTTCTAATCTTGGCTACACTGTGAAGCGAGTTGGAAAGTATTATACACTGAAAGAGATGGATTCCATCCGAATCTATAATAAGTCTCATTGGTTCCGTTGGTCGAGGCAGTATGAGCGAGGTAACAATGGTGGTTCACAGATTGATTTTTTGCGGGTGTTTTGTGATATGGATGTGAAAACGGCTGTGTTCTGGCTTTTAGATTTTGCAGGTTATGGACGAAGATCAGTAAAGGAGAAGAAACCACAGTTGAAACATCAAGTGAAAGTAAAAACAGAGGAGCAAAAATCATTTGTTCTGCCGGTAGCATCGCATAATAATGTTTACTTGTATTCCTATTTGAAAGAAAAAAGAGGCATTCGTAAGGAAGTTATTGATTATTTTGTGAGTCAGTGCTTAATTTACGAAAGTCTTCATTACCACAATATTGTGTTTAAAGGGAATGACAAAAGTGGAGTTACGAGATTTGCCAGCATGCGTGGCGTGTTTGACAAAGATGGATATGCATTTAAGTGTGATGTCGCAGGCAATGACAAGAACTATGGGTTTAATGTTGTAAATGATGGCAGTGAAGAACTGATTGTCTTTGAAGCAGCAATCGATTTGATGAGTTATGTAGACATCTTTAATGATTTTGACTCCAACAAGCTTGCGTTAGGAATGCTTGCAGATGCACCGATTGAAACTTTTTTAACAGAGCATCCTCAAATTTCTTTTATAAAGTTTTGTCTTGACCAGGATGAGCCTGGGAGGAAAGCGGCAGAAGAGTTGGTGAAAAAATACTATAGTCTTGGATTTGAAGTTGAAGATTCTCCTCCACCAGAAGGCTATAAGGATTATAATGAGTGGTTAGTTAAAAGTAAGCGATTAGAAACCCCGATGGTAGTACAAAGTCATACCAAAAAACGAAATTGGTAGGACTTTGTACTACCAAATAGCAAAAGTGGTAGTGAAAAGTTCTACCACAAAAAGAAAGGAAGCCTTAAGGGCATATATTATGGTAGCGAAATGTACTACCAATTATCAAAATGGTAGTAATAAGTCCTACCAAACAGCCGAAGTGGTAGTATAAAGTCCTACCATAGATAATAATAAGGGGTTTTAGGGGGATTTCCCCCTAACCAGTCTGCATAGAGGATGTATATCCACTATGCGTATCTGGCGATGTACGGGGTCTTATACTCGGACATCAGAACAAGGATAGAAATACATGAAAAACAGATAAGGAGGTGTACTGTAGCAATGAATGAGGATTATGTATTTATAACAGAACCGGGAGAAGATACAGTTCATGAGTTGAAAAAAGTGGAACAATTAAAAGAATATCAGGAGAAGTTTCACACAGAATTTCATTTGACGGATAAAGAAGCAGAGATTATTCTCGGGTATATGGAAGGTCATGATTATATGGTGGGCGAGGCACAAGGCAAGCTTTATCGAGGTGATCTTGCGGAGGTAGTTGGAATGATATGTTGGGAAGATTTTTCTATGGATGATGTCATTGACTCAGTGTGTGAATGGAATTATGAGTTGATTTTAGAAGCAGATGCTATGAGAAATAATCCCAAAGACTTCATGGATTTTTCTATGTCACATAACAGATATGAGAGTTTGAAAGCAGAAGAAATAGTGTTAGACAGACTTTTTGACCAGACGAAGTATGGTAGGGATATTCAAGAATTTGCCACGAAGTTAGCAGGAGAGTTTATTGCCAAGATGAATCGAGGTAAATTAGAGATAGAAACAAGAGAGCTAGAGGAGGCTATTGTTTCTGTAACGGAGCAAATTCATCAATATGGAAGCGGTAGTAGAGGAAGGTGATTAGATGGCAAAGCGTGTTCACAGCGTTAGTAAGCTTTTACGAATCACACCGGAGGAAGCAAAGATGCTGGAAGATAAGGCATTAAGTTCAGAAATGGATGAATCAGCCTATCTAAGATTATTGATTAGCCAGAAACCAAACGACTATCCAGAAGTCAGAAGGCTTCTAAAAGAGTTGATTAATGAGATTAACCGAATCGGTGTTAATATCAATCAGATTGTTTGTAACCATAATTCTGGTCTCTATTCAGAGAATGACAAAGAAAGGTTGTTTGCCTATATGCGAAAATTGAATACGAGGGTGGATGAGGCGGTGATAATCATTGGCAATCACTAAAATACTTTATATGAAGGACTGTGGTGGTAATTTTCATGGAAAACATTTAAAGAGTTCTTTGGAATACGTTATGAACATAGAGAAAACGCAGAATGGCAGATTGATTGGTGCTATAAACTGCCAACCAGATACTGCCTTTGAACAAATGAAGGAAACGAAGCGTAAATTCAATAAAGTAGGTAAAAGACAAGGTTATCATCTTATTTTATCCTTTAAAGAAGATGAGGTAGAACCAGATACTGCATTTGAAATAACTCAGAAGTTTGTATCGGAATATCTGGGAAAAGCATATGAGGCGGTATTTGTTGTTCATGACAACACGGAGCATGTTCATTCTCATATTATATTTAATAGTGTAAGTTTTCTGGATGGTATGAAATATCGATATGAAAAGGGTGATTGGGCAAGAGATATTCAACCAATTACGAATCGGTTATGTAAAGAATATGGTTTATCAATTATTGATATTGAAGAGGAAATGAGAGATGGTAAACGAAAAAGCAGTGAGCATTACAAAGAATGGAATGAATACAGGGATGGGAAGTTTTTATGGTCAGACATGATAAGGAGAGATGTAGATGCCTGTATCTTGCAGGCACAAACATATGAAAGATTTTTGGAACTTATTGCTGAAAAGGGATATGAAATCAAACAAGGGAAACATTTTGCGGTAAAACCTCCAGGAATGAGGCGTTATCGAAGATGTGATACTTTAGGGAACGATTATACAGAAGAAGCAATAAGGGAAAGGGTTATTAAAGAAGATTTAGCCTTTTATAGATCTACGAGAACAGAAGTAAAACCGCAGATAGTTCGCTGCTATGTAAAAAGGTATAGAAGAGCAAAGATGTCAGGATTACAGAAGAGATATTATGCAAAGCTATACCGTACTGGTCAGCTAAAAAAACAGCCATATAGTCAGGTATGGAAGTACAAGGAAGATATCCGTAAAATGCACCAGTTACAAGCACAATATTTATTTCTAGCAAGGTATGATATTTTTCATGTAGAAGATTTATTATCTACTATTCTTATTCTGACAGATCATAAGAAAGAAACCAATCAAGAGAAAAGTAAGGTTTACCGTGCGAGACAGAAATGTAAATCGCTGTTTGACCTTGCTGATGACATGAAAGAGCTTTTACCAGCAGAAAAAGCATATCAACAGGGTGATGATTTCTTTTCAGATGAACATCATAAATTCCTTAAGTATGAAAGGCAGTTATCGGAACAAGGATATTCTTATGAAGAAGTAGAAAAACTTCGAGAGTATTATCGAGAAAAGGCAGCAGAAACGAAACAGAAGGAAACTGTTATTAGCAGGGAATTACGAATAGGTGAGACAATAAGGAAAGAGATAACTACTAATGATGATAGTTGGATGTATCAAAAAGAAATAGAAAAAGAAGAAAAGAAAGAAAAAATAAGAGATGATAGAAAACGCAGCCGCACAGATTGAGATAGGGCTGTATTTTTTTGTGTCATTTTGGAACGGAGGTAATTATGAATCAAGAAAGAGAACCGATGGATTCAAAAGAGATTGATATCATTATTGAAAAAATGCAACGACGAGGTAAATACAGCAGTGAAATAATTCAGCTTGTCCAGTCGGATCTAGAGCTAGGGATATCAAAGGAAGAGACAGAACAGTATACGAGTAAAAGATATGATATCAGACAGATGAGAGTATATTCCAACTGCTTAAGAAGAAATTGTACAAGGGAAGAAATTTCAGTCATTTGTAAAGAAGGTCTTAGTAATAGTCAGATGGAAGTTTTGTTTGATTTCTTTGACAAGGGAGTTCCATTAGAAACAATTCGTTCCATTATGGAGGAAGCAAATGCGATTCCTCAGAGAATGAAAAAGGCATATGAGAAATATCAAGAAGAAATCAATAAGTCTAAGTCCGCAGTGAAAGAGGTAAGCAGTGAAGAGAAGGCAGAAGTTGGTACAGATTATTTGAAAGAGCTTATTACGTTATTGAATGGAGTCTCGGAAAACATAACTTATCAAGAGAGTCGTTATGATGAATTAAACAAGAAATTAAAGCTTTTTGAGACAAGCAAGGAAGATGAGGCTGTAAGAAAGAACCTTATTGATGAGATGGATGACAAGGATAGAATGTTAGAAAAGCAGCAAGAGGAGATTAATAAAGCAACCGGAGCAATTGCACGTCTTAGAAAGGACAAAGAAGATTATGAAGAGGAGATTAAAAAGATGCGAGATCAGATAGAAGATTTACAAAGAAAAGTTAAAAATCAGGAACTTGATTTGCAAGAGGCAAACGATAAAATGGAAAAGCGATATATGACGGAGAAAACTGATAATAAGTTGATAAGAGAGTCTGAGCAACCCATTGATACAGATGCAGATATTACAGCAACGTTATCGGAGCAAATCAAAGATTATTCACAACCGATCACGTATGGCATTCCGGTATATTATCAAATTCCTGTGGTTGATGGGAGTGGTCATATTATTCAGAAAGTACAGTTGGAAAGAACGAAACGAAAAACGAATGGAGTGATAAGTCTTTTATCAAAAATTTGTTTTAACAAGTCAAGATCAGACATTGTAAAATTAGTTGCCAGTGGGGATTTGGTTCCGGCGCAGCTTGTGCAGATTAAAAGTGGGATTGAAAAAGGTCTCACAGAAGGTCAGCTGATGGAATTGATTAATAACAACTTATCAGCTGAGAAGATGAAAGAAATCATTGAAATCGCTGTACTAGAAAACAGTATGGCGTATTAGGAGGACTTTATGAATTTAGCAATGGTGAATGAAGCAACAGAAATTATGAAAGAAAGGGATCATCTTTTTACATCATCTGAAAGGGAGTTTATAGTGCGGTTTGCTTTTAAATCAGGCGATAAGGAAAGTACAAACAAACTTATTGATGAATTAATTATGTCAAGAGATGATGTAGAATCGCAACAGATTATTCAGAAGTATTCTTCTATGCATTACATAAAGCCACAATGGGTGGAACAGATTGAAAACTTACTTGTAGCTCTTGAGATGTATCGCTTGGAAGAAGAAAAGGCAATTAATCGTTTGGCTGAAATCCTTGGAGCATACGGTATTGATGTAACGCTTGAAGAGATTAGAAAGAGTGATTCAGTGGAACTTAAGGAAATGGTACAGAAAGCAGGAGTATCTTAGGAGGTGCGTTAGATGGCAGAAGAAATTCAAGAAGCAGTTCAAATTATCCGTGTAGCATATGATGGAATTGAGATTGCAATGAAGGTTGGAAATGGCGGGATTAGTGCCATGCAAAAGGCAATCGAATTTCTAAAAGGAATGCTGGATTATGAGAAGCAGCTTGGGAAGACATCAATGAGAAAGTTATTGATGAAGGGCGGAGATCTACAGGTATTGCAGTTTAAGACGGAAGATATGGCGAAGGTAGAGAAGATGGCTAAGAAGTATGGAATCCTGTATTCTGTATTACCGGATATGAATAAGTCAGATGGTATGAGTGAGGTAATCTTTCATACAGAAGCTGTTCCTAGAGCCAATATGATGATTCAGAAATTGGAGTTTGGGCGAATTGCTACGTTTGATGATTATCTAAAGAATGGCGATGAAAATACGCTTGGAAAGATGATGGACTTTCTAAAAAAGCAACAGGGAAATGAAAGAGTCCACACTGAGGAAGGCGCTAAGGTCAATGAAACCATTGAGGGATTGATTGAAAAAGTTGGTCTTTTTGCTATGGAGAAACAAAGTATCAGTGTGGACGAGGTGAAAGAGGGCTTTAATATTGGAAATGAGCAAGCAGAAACGGTAATCAAGCAGTTAGAGACCATTGGTTTCATAGGAGCAAAGGATAATGAAGGTCAGCATAAAGTAATGATGGATAGAGAGGCATTCCTTAATCGTGTTAGAGGGTATCAGGATTTAGCAGAGAGAATGCGAGCAATATCCGCATCCAAGAATCTGAATTTTTCCGACGTTACAATTAGTAAGTCGCTGATTGTGGAGGAGAACGATCACGCAGTCAAGACAAGAGTGCCCGGTACCTGGGGAGAGAATGTAAGATATTTCTGGATTAATAAAGAGAATATTATGGATATTCACAACGGAAAGACAATGCTTACGTTTCTTGATACCAGTAAGAATTATAAGATGTACAACGAGGAAAACCGTGTCCTAGAAACGAAGAGAGGGGATGAACTCTTTGCTCACTATGACAAAGTGGAATCTTCTGTTCGTGATCGTTATGAACATTCACAGGCAAAGGAAAAGACCAATACAAAGACTACGACAAAGACAACATCCACTAAGAAGACGAGGTAAAGCCTATGAAGACAAGTAAAAAGAAACCAACCATATTGTTTCTTCTGCTTGGGGCAGTACTTGCCGGATATATTGGATATCTGATAGGAGGAGCGTGGGAGAAGGGGATTGAATTGAATGAATTCATAAATCGATTTAACAAGATTTGTGCTGCTCCTTTAGCAAATTATTATAATGTGTATACAGGTAAAGCAATAGCCATTGCCATAGGAATCTATGGGATGGCTATTGTCATGTATTACACCAGTCAGAGAAACTATATGCCAGGCAAGGAATTTGGTACGGCAAGGTTTGAGAATCCCAAACAAGTAAATAAAGTACTGATGGATAAGGATGAAAACTTTAATCGAATCCTAAGTCAGAATGTTAAGATGTCCTTGGATTTTAGAAGATTGAAATTGAATGGGAACATTCTAATCTGTGGAGGTTCTGGTGCTGGAAAGACCTTTTATGAGGTAAAACCAAACTTAATGCAGATGCCTCATAACTGCTCATTTATTTGTACCGATCCTAAGGGAGAAATTCTTAGAAGTTGTGGGCAGTTACTAAAAAACAATGGATACAATGTTAAAGTAATCAATCTTTTGGAAATGGATAAATCTGATTGCTATAATCCATTTTCCTATATCAGAGAGGAAACAGATGTAGTAAAGCTGATTACCAACCTGATTTCGAATACCACACCAAAGGGCGCAACTCCATCAGATCCATTTTGGGAGAAGGCGGAAGGTCTGTTTCTTCAGGCGATATTCTATTATGTGTGGCTAGAGGAAAAGCCTTCTAGGAGAAATTTTGAAACTGTATTAAAACTACTTGGGGAAGCAGAAGTGACAGAACAGGGTAAACCGTCCAGACTGGATGTAAGAATGAAGTTCTTGGAAGAACAGTCCCCACTTGGGACAAATCATCCGGCAGTGAAACAGTATAACAAATGTATGAGAGGTGCAGGAGATACGGTTCGTTCGATTATCATCAGTGCGAACTCCAGACTAGCTTTTTTGGAGAATAGACAAGTTTTAAGGCTCCTATCTAAGGATGAGTTAAATCTTTCGGACATTGGTATTGGTGTTAATGGGGATGGGGAGACAAAGACAGCGCTCTTTTGTGTGATTCCCGATTCCGACAAATCGTATAACTTTATTATCGGTATGCTCTATACGCAGATATTTCAGGAGCTTTATTATCAGGCAGACTTTAATTGTGGAGGCAGGCTGCCGATTCATGTAACCTTTATGTTGGATGAGTTTGCAAACGTAGCATTGCCAGATGACTATTGTTCCTTACTTTCTACTATGCGAAGCAGGGAGATTTCCTCCATTATTATCATCCAGAACTTCGCCCAATTAAAAGCATTATTTAAGGATACATGGGAAACCATCCCGGGTAACTGTGACACTTTTATTTATCTCGGTGGAAACGAGCAATCAACGCACAAGTATGTATCGGAGCTTCTTGGCAAAGGCACAATTGATAAGAAATCCAGTGGAGAAACCAAAGGACGTCAGGGTAGTTCCTCCAGAAATTATGATGTATTAGGTAGGGAATTGTTTACACCAGATGAAGTGAGAAAACTGGATAATAAGAAATGCATTGTTTTTATCCGTGGTTTTGACCCGATTATGGACAACAAGTATGTTCCATTTGCACACCCAATGTTTAAGCAAACGGCAGATGGCGATGGGGAGCCCTATATTCATGTGATAAATGGGAAAAGAAATCTGATTGGGGCACCTTTTGAAATTCTCACAGAGAAGGCAGTAAAACATTATGAAAAGCTCAAAGAGAAGGGAGAGAATGTCTATATTGACACGTTAACCTACGAGGAATTCATGATGCTTGGTGATAGGGAACTTGGAAGGAGATTTACGAAGCTGGATGAGAAAGAGCAAAAGGATAAGGTGAATCGTGAACTGGAAAATGAGCTTGAGTTCATGGATGATTCGCAGAAAGCAGATAATACAGCATCAGGTGGTACGGGTGGCAATTCCTTGGGAAGTAGACCAGTGGTAGCAAGAGAAAAGCTTACATGGGAAGATACGATATCTAACCGTATGCTTCACTGGAATTATTCCAATGAGCAGAAGGAAGAGGTTAAAAAAGCAATAGCTGAGGGGATTTCAAAGACAAAGATTATGGAATACTTTTATCCTGACGTATCCATAGAACAGATGAGAACATATCGAGAAGCACAGGCAGCGATGCATTAATCAAGGGCTGGCTACCGCAAGGCATTACGGAGAAAGTCCTACTAATCCAATATTCCAGGAGCAATCCTGTATAGATAGATTCAACTAAATAACGCAGACGGTAAGCCAGTAATCATAGGGAAACTTTGGTGCTGGTTATTTTTCTGCCACAAAGTCTGAAAGGAGATTTGAACTTTATGAAACAAGAACAGATTACAGTAACAAATACCAATGAAGTGATGGAGGAAAAGAAGATGAAGGGATTTATAAGTAGAGCAAAGAAGAAACTGGTTTCAGCAATTTCTGGGGGAATGATGGGTGTGATGTTAATGAGCACGACCTGTTTTGCAGCTTCTGGAACATCAGCAGTAACACAGCCACTTGATAACTTAAAGACATTGGTCATCGCAGTAATTGGTGCTGTCGGTGTAATTATCCTTGCGAAGAATGTCATGGAGTTTGCACAGGCTTATCAGCAGCAGGATTCATCTACAATGAACTCAGCACTGAAAGGGATTGTAGCAGGTGTCATGATGGCAGGTATCTCAACCGTATTAACTTTCTTAGGATTTTAAGATGTGTGGAGCTATGCAAACTGGGGTGGAAACACCCCAGAATCTAAGGAAAGGGGTGAACAAAGGTTATGGATATTTTCAAACTTGGGGATAAGATTCTAGACCTGCTTGAAATGGTATTTGGATTTTGGAATAACCAGATATCCTTGGTATTTTCAATGCTTGGACAGTCTCCAGTAAACTTTAAAGGAGGAGGTCCATGGGGCATTATTGAAGGAATCGAACCTATCTTTGTAGCGGTAGGATCATCTTTGGTCGTGCTGTTTTTCGTCATAGGATTTTGCTCGGAGAGTGTGGATGTCAGGGAAGAAATGCGATTTGAAGTGATACTTCGTATGTTCATTCGATTAGGACTTGCGGAGTGGTTTGTAGCAAATAATGTGAACATTATGAAAGCGTTTTTTACGTCCATAGGAAATCTGGTTAACCTTATATCAGCAGGTAATACAACAACGCTTACCATTGACAGTACACAGGCAGATATCATAAAGAACTTAGGCTTTGGAGAGAGTCTGGTCATGCTGATTCTGACCGCACTATTGTCCATTATCATCATTATCTGTGGTTTCTTTATCATTTACACGGTGTACTTTCGATTCCTAAAGATTCTAATCATTGTACCACTTGGGGCAATTGCTTTTTCAACCATGGGAGGAAATCGAACAGTGAGCAATACGGTAGTGACATACTGTAAATATTTCTTATCGGTTGTATTTGAAGCAGTCACTATGGCACTTGCCATTATTATTTGCAATGCTTTTGTAAATGCAGGACTTCCATCTTTTACAGGTGGATATGCAGACTGGGCACAAACACTGATTTACTTATGTGAAATGACATTTACGATTGCCATGACCGTGGGAAGTGTCAAGGGCGCACAGTCACTTACAAGCAAAGCATTTGGATTATAGGGAGGAAAAACAGATGGAGGATAAAAAAACAATGAAACTTGCAAATCAATGGGGCAGTACGTTTGAGGTGCAGCTTGAGATCAATAACTATATGAATAACAATGGACTTTATCTTGGACTTATGGGAAGAGAAGAAGATCATTTTGAACCTTATGGGGATATATCGGTCAATCTTGGATCAAAGGCTCCAGACTACTGTGCTTATGTGGATTTAAACAACATGCCAGAGTTAGAGAAGTTCATTGAGGAGAATGACTTGGGAGAATTCACAGGACTGACCCAGAGGAGTGGCTTTTGTGAATATCCCCTTTATATGTTTAACGTAGATAAGTTAAGAGAGTTGTGTCCGGATGGGATGACAACATATGAAGCAAACATTGGAATTGCCAAGAAACCAGAAACAAAGGAAATGAGCCGTTAGGAGGTGTGAATTATGGTGATTGAGGTCAACAAAGATATTGACAGATATCAGGAATCGGTAGCTCTGGGATTATCTGCAAAACAGCTCATCTTTTCTGTTGCCAGTGTCGTTGTGGGTGGAGGCATGGTATTGCTTCTATACCGCTATATTGGACTGACAGGAGCTGCTTATGTGGCGATTCCCTGTGTGGCTCCGATTGCACTGGGAGGATTCTATTCCTATAACGGAATGGATTTTTATGAATATATGAGCAGAAAGATTCACTTTATGATTGGGAATAAAGCACTTACTTATAGTTCAACCGAGGGAGAAGCCGTAATCAAGGAACTTCAGACGGAGAAACTTGGAATTGGTCAGATCAGTAAGTGGAAAAAGCCGAAATCAGTTGTGGAGCATGATACGGAAGCAAGAAAGACTACTGATTCAGAAAATCGAAAGAAACAGGAGGAATTTGAGGCAATGAAGAAGAAAACGAAAAAGATACTGTTTGCTGGTATTGCAGTAATTATTGCAACGATTGCTGGTATCGCAGCATTTAAAGTCACACATTAAGTAATTTGGTAACCATTGTCTAACCTGATAGGTTGGGACAATCCAGGCATTGCCGGGGTTGTTCCCGGCTGTGCGCAATTTAAGAAAGCGAGGTTAGATAGAATGGGTTTATTTGCAGACGGATTTAAGGAACTTAAAAAAGCTAGTGAACCGCTTTATAAAACTCCAAAATCCATACAGGAAACCATTGAAATTATGGCGGTAGCAGAGAATGGGATATTTGAGGTCAGTAAAGGACAAAAAACGTCCTTGAATAAGTATTCCAAGTGCTACCGCTTTCAGGATATTAACTACACTACTGCCACAGAAGATGAGCAGATTGGCATTTTCGAAAGATACTGCAAGTTCTTAAATTCACTTGATTGTAATTATAAGATCACAATCAATAACAAAAATAAGAATATGGAGGAACTTCGGGAGAAAGTGCTGATTGCGAATCAGGAAGATGGATTTAATCACTTCCGAAAAATCTACAATGACATCATTGAAGAGAAGATACTAGAAGGCAGACAGGGGATCGAACAGGAGCGATACCTGACGATTACCATTGAGAGAAAGAACTTTGAAGAAGCAAAGGCACAGTTTGCAACATTAGAGGCAACCATTCACAAGGCTTTTATAGAGCTTGGTGCTGAAATCGTTTCGCTATCTGGGAATGAGAGGCTTTGTGTTCTTTATGATTATTATCATTTAGGAGATGAGGGAAGTTTTGATTTTGATATCAAACAGGCGAAGAAAGTAGGAAGTGATTTCAGAAACGATCTTTGCAATGGCATGATTAAGTATTTCCCAGATCACTTCGAAGATGAGAGCAAATATTGCAGGGCACTCTTTATTAAGAAGTATCCTAGCAGCTTATCGGATCGGTTTATTAACGAGATTACTTCTTTGCCAGTGCATTCCATTACAAGTATTGATGTGGTACCAGTTCCAAAGGATTTGACAACGAAGGTGCTCCAGAGGAAATATCTTGGAATTGAATCAGACATTATTAAGCAGCAGAGGGTTCGTAATAAGAACAATGACTTTGCAACAGAAATTTCTTATGCCAAGAGAACGGAGAAAAAAGAGATAGAAGCAATTATGGACGATGTGCGTGAAAATGACCAGTGTCTGTTTTGTGTGGCGGTCACGATAATAATAATGGCAGAAAGCAAGAAGGAGCTTGAAAGTATCTGCGAAACAGTGCAGACGATTGGGAAACGAAACAGTTGTAGCATTGATACGCATTATTTAAAACAAAGAGAGGCACTTAATACAGCATTTCCGATTGGAGTAAGACAAGTCGAGACTATGAGAACGCTGCTTACACAGTCACTTGCAGTGCTTATGCCATTTAACGTACAGGAACTGAACGATATAACAGGTAATTACTATGGAATCAACCAGATTTCAAAGAATGTGAATATTGGTAATCGTAAGAAGCTGATTAATGGAAATGGTTTTGTATTCGGTGTGCCGGGTTCCGGTAAGTCCTTCTTTTGTAAGATGGAAATGGGTTCCGTTTATTTATCAGGAAATGATGAAATCATTTGTATTGACCCAATGAACGAGTATTTTGATATTGCTCATACTTACGGCGGAACAGTTGTAAATATGTCTACTTACACGGATAATTATGTGAATCCGCTAGAACTGGATGTATGGAGTCTCGATCCAAACGATTCCAAAGGTATGGTAAGAGAAAAGGGCGAATTTATGCTTGGTCTTTGTGAACAATGTATTGGTGATAGCTTAAATTCTAGGCAGAAATCAATCATTGACCGATGTGTAAGAAAGCTGTATCTGGATATTGCCAGAAGCAAGGAGAAGTATATTCCAGTTATGAGTGATTTTTATGCTTTGCTTTTAGAGCAGCCAGAGGAAGAGGCAAAAGACATTGCATTGTCTTTGGAGCTATTTGTAAATGGTTCTCTTAATATCTTTAATCATCAGACGAATGTGGATGTTGATAATCGCTTTACTGTTTATGGTATTAGAGATTTAGGTGCAGAGTTAAGCCCGATTACAATGCTTGTTATGATGGAAGCAATTCAGCAACGAATCGTTGAAAATGGTCAGAAGGGTAAGGCAACATGGCTTTATATTGATGAGTTTCACGTGTTGCTAAATTCTGAATATTCAGCGAAGTATCTGCAACAACTTTGGAAGAAGGTTAGAAAGCAAGGGGGACTTTGTACTGGAATTACCCAGAATGTTGTTGACTTGCTTCAGAACTACACGGCTACTACCATGCTTGCAAACTCGGAATTTGTTGCACTGCTAAAGCAGGCGAATCCAGACAGTTCTAAGATGTCTGAGGTAATCGGTGTATCTGAGGCACAGCTTCGATTTGTAATGAATACTTCGTCAGGTATGGGACTTATCAAGTGTGGTTCGGTAGTTATTCCGTTTGATAATCAGATTAGTAAAGATACAGATCTTTATCGACTGTATAATACCAATATCCATGAGAAGATGGAGGAGAAGAGACGGGAACAGTTGATTAACAATTCTGTGTATCAGTAGAATTTGATTGAGAGGCTCGTGCTTCTTTGGTATAATAAATAAAGATGCACTGACCTTTAAAATAATCTGAATTTATTTAATTAAAAGACTAAACTTGAAGTTGTAATATAGATTTTTATTTTAGTGCAAAGGATGGGGATTATGAATTATATTGAGTATATTTTAGAGAATGGCGAATCGTGGTTGCTTTATGCAACAAGATTAAATATTCTAAATGAAAGCAAGGAAGATTTGAAGGAGTTGAGACAACAAGCTTTGTCTGAACCCAAAATCAAGTCATACCTGAATGATATTGCAGATTTTCATAGCATTCTAGTAAGTAATCACAAGAACCCTGAATTACCAATACACAAATTACTATTTTTGTTGGAGATTGGATTAGACACTGATGTTGAGGAAATACAAAAAGCCGTGGACTCAATTATGGCTCATAAAGATAAAAATGGTGTATATCAATCACTAACCAATATACCAAAACACTATGGAGGAAGTGGAGAAGATACATTTGGTTGGTGTCTATGTGATGCTCCGTTATTGCTTTATGCTTTGCTCAAAGCTGGAATTGACTATGAAAATCATATTAAGCAAGGTGTGGAATACCTTTTAAGTTTCTACAAAACTCAAGGTTTTCCGTGTGTGGTTTCTCAAGAACACGGAAAATTTAGAGGTCCAGGACGAAAAGATGATTGTTGTCCATATGCCACATTAATAATGTTAAAGTTACTTTCTTATATTCCAGAATATAAGAAAAGCAAAATTAGCAAAGAAATGACAATGATATTGTTTTCGTTATGGGAAAATAGTTTAGAAAAGCACCCATACATGTTCTATATGGGCACAGATTTTAGAAAGTTGAAAGCACCTGCTATGTGGTATGACATAGTAAGTGTTGCGGATGTGTTAAGTCATTTTGATTTTGTTAGATCAGATAGCCGATTCTTGGAGATGATTGCGCTTATAAAGGATAAACAGGACGAAAATGAGTTGTTCACACCTGAGGCTGTATATCAGAAATGTAAAAACTGGGATTTTGGTCAAAAGAAACAGCCATCTCCATATTTAACATACTTGTGTAAACAGATATTGATACGAGTGGGATTATGAGAATATTATGTAGAGCATTTCCAGTTTGAAAATGGAGTAGATTGACTCGAAATATAATTATGGTAAGCAAAGAAAAATTGAACATTAATTAAGATAACTAGCCGTTAGGGAGATGTTTTTCCTTATCGGCTTATTTTATTTCAGAAAGAAGGTGAGAGATTTGGAGATTAAGAAAGTCGAAGACAAACCGTTGGTAATCCACACTAAGCAGAAAACCAAGATTCATTCTCATGAGTCGAAGCAAGCTGCTATTAAAGGTAATAACATTTACACAGTGAATCGAAGTCCTAAGATTAAGGAGATTACGCTTAGTAAGGAAGCTGGTAAAGTTCGAAATGGTACATCTGAATATAGGAAACAGAAGGGAAAGAAAACCTACCGTAAAAGTACGATACATGGAACGGATAATGTCAGAGAACGTGGAATTGGAAAGTTTCGCAAGAATGTAAAGGAAGCAAACCAATCCATTAAGGTGAAACAGACAAATCTCCATATTGCAGGAAGAACTGGTTCTATAGGTGCAAAGGCAGCTACCGACCAGATGGAAGGTGGTAGAGAAGTTCAACAGGCAGCATATATGGCTCATGAAGCATTTCGACCTGTGACAGTAACAACGTCGCAAGGCGCTAGAATTTTTAAAAAGCAGGTAATGGAGCAGAAGAAGCACAGGATTAAGAAGGTGGAAGCCGGAAAGAAGCTTACAAAGAAGACTGCAACTAAGGCTACCAAAGATACTGTGAAGGGAACTGCAAACAAAGCAACGAAGGAAACTGTAAAGATGGCTTCAAAGTTTGCAGCAAAAACTGCAACTACTGCGACAACGACCGCAGCAGGAAGTATGGGTGGTCCGGCTGGTATCGCAATTGGAATGGCATCTGGATATGCTTCTGGAGTGGCAATTGATAGAAAAGATACGCAAAAGACGAATCGTAACCGAAAGCTGGCTTTTTTTCTGGATAAGATGAAAGCACAGGAAAATCAACAGGATAGTATAGTAAAGCTCGTGAAAGATCTGATTACAAGAAGAGCTTTGCTATGGATCAAGACAGTGGCACCGATGATTGGATTGGTGCTTTTATTATTGGTTCTTGTTGTTGCAATGATAACAATTCCTGTGATTGCGGTTGTGGCAGTTATCTATAACTCTCCTTTTGCACTGTTTCTTCCACCGCTTGAGGCAGGTGATACCGTTCAGACTGTAACAAGTACTTATGTGGCGGAGTTTAATCGAGATGTAAACACACTGGTGAATGACCATACTGGATACGATCAAGGACAGATTGTATATGTAGAGTATGAAGGTATGGATGCTACCCCGTCAAATTACTATGATATTTTAGCAGTGTATATGGTGAAGTATGGAGTTGGGGACACGTCAACCATTATGAATGATACATCAAAGGCATGGCTAAAGTCGGTAGTTGATGATATGTGTTCCTACATGACATCCTCAGGTTCAGAAATTGAGACCGTTACAAACGAAGATGGAACAACTTCTACAACTACCACTACTTATCTTTATGTAAACGTAACCTTGAAATCTTATCGCGATATGATTACAGAGTATGGGTTTAATAGTGATGAAGTAGAGATGTTGGAACAAATTATGAGTCCAGAATATCTGTCCATGCTAGGCTGGTCTGGTGGTGGAGACGGAGGAGATCCAGGTGTATGTTCGTTGACAGAGACAGAAATCAACACGATTTTGTCAGGTATTTCAAACAGTACACAAAAGGCAGTTTGTTCCTTTGTGCTTCACAAAGTCGGCTATCCTTATAGTCAAGAGCTGCGTGATAGTGGAAATTATTATGACTGTAGCTCTTTGGCATATTACGCATGGAGAAGTGCAGGAGTTAATATTAGCAATGGCGGTGCAACGACTGCATCGGCAGAAGGGCAGAAATTAGATGAAGCAGGACAGACAGTATCCTTTGATGAAATGCAGCCGGGAGATTTGATTTTCTACAGTTACACAAATAACGGAAGATATAAGAATATCAGCCATGTAGCAATCTATGTGGGAAGTGGCAAAGTAGTGGAAGCAAGAAGCGAAAAGTATGGTGTGGTTTACAGAGATGTTCCCAATATCGAAAGTATTGTATTCATCGGTAGACCATAGGAACAGATTATAGAGTAGGTAAAGGTAGAGCCTCTGAGGTTCTGCCTTTTTTAGATTGGAGGCATTTATGGAAATCAATGAAATAATTCTTGTAACAGAAAATCGAAAAGGCACTGAGATAAATGCACTCATGACTTTTCAGAATTATATCAGATACGCACAGTTGGAGGAGTTAAATACACAACTTGAATTAGCAGAGCTGATGGTGGATTTGGGAAGAACCGTTGGTAATGAGAAAGAGTGGACAGAGGTTTATCATACAGCGAATAAATCAATTTCAGCAAGATATTGTATGGATGAAAAGCAGTTAGCGAAGTTTTTGCAGGGCTTTTATAACAGTACTGATCAGACGTGGAGATTTGATTCGGAAATGAGTAGTTCGATCTGTCTCGAAAAACTTAATGTGATTGGGCTTGATACCAAGGGTCGAAGAGCGAGCAGGGGGTTTCACTATGAAATACAGGAAGCTAATTTTGAACAGGGAGAGATTCTTCATAATTTAAATGGGAATGATTATCGAATTATGGAGAAGTTGTCAGCAAAAAATCTTCTGTTAATGGATTTGAGTACAGGTAACTTTACAGTGGCAGTCGGAGTGAATCTATATATGAGAACTCCTAGTGGGGAGGAACCAAGTACATCTAATTGCACTTGTGGGATCGAATGGGGACATGGCATATATCTTTCAGCGACGCCATCCATTATTGATTTTCGCTATATCAGACAGGAGTATGGAACTCCTGAAAGAATTGAGAGTTTGGCAGACTATAGAAACTTGTTGGAGAGAAAGTTCAAGCAGTATCAGAAGATGATGAAGGACGATTTGTTATCAGACGATATTAAGGCTTCGGTTTCTAATTCAATGTATGAGGAATTTGGAACCGGGAAGGCAGAAGTTTTTACGGAAAAGCTGGAAGCTGGCAAGTATGACAGTGGATTTACAGGGAAGAAAGTGCCTGAGAAAGGGAGAGTGATGTAAATTGCTACAAGAGTATGAGATTGAGATTCAAGAAATCTTGTCTAGGGTACAGAAAGTGGAAGCAGAATCAGTTGGAGAAGCAATTGATAAAGCAATGAAACTTTATTATGGACAGAAAATTATCCTTGATGCAGAGGATATGAAAGGCGTGGATTTTACACCAATTAAGACACAGGAAGGAAAGAACAGATAATGGAGGAATGTAGAATGAATAAAGATGGTAAAGAAATCGTGAATAATATGGAGGTTCTAATGAAAGAACTTCATAAGGAATGGGACAGATCAGGTGTTACGAAAGCATCAGTTGTCATTTCCATTGAAGAAGTGGAAAAGGTTAATAAAGTTCTTAAGATGAGAATAGCTAAAGCTCAGGCTCTCGCTGTAGAGAAAATGATGACATTTAAAGAAAACATCTTCTTATCAAGAGATTGCTATGTGCTCCTTAGATTGGCAAGAAAGATTAAAGCGAAGGAAGATAAAACGAATAAAAAAGCAATGGATTTGGAGTTTTCCGTAGAACTTGATAAAGAGGAGCTAAAGTTATTTAAAGAAATGTTTGGAAATGAGGTGGAATAGAAATCATGGGGAAACGATTTAATATTATTTATGCTGATCCACCGTGGCTATTTAAAACGTATTCAAAGAAAGGCAGCCTGCAGAAATCAGCAGACTGCCATTATTCATGTTTGGATATTGAAGATATTATGAAACTCAATATATCAGATATTGCTGCGGATGATTGCATTTTATTTTTGTGGGTGACATTTCCACTATTAAAAGAAGGTATAGAGACTATACTTCGGTGGGGATTCACTTATAAAACATGTGGTTTCAATTGGGTTAAGAGGAACAAGAAAGCAGATAGTTGGTTTATGGGACTTGGTTATTGGACGCGTTCAAATTCTGAAATCTGTCTAGTTGGAACAAAGGGGCATCCAAAAAGATTATCTAAATCTGTATCACAAATTTGTGATGCAAGAGTTATGGAACACAGTAAGAAGCCAGATGAAATTCGTGACAGAATAATAGAACTTTGTGGAGAACTTCCAAGAGTAGAATTGTTTGCAAGGAAGAAGACGGAAGGTTGGACTTGTCTTGGAAATGAGATTGATGGAAAGGATATTCATGAGGCAATCAAAGAGCTAGCATCTTAGCAGAGAGGAGCAAAGAGAATGGGTGTAGATTATAAAGTTCAGGCTATTTATGATGATCAGATACAGGACATAACGAAGTCTCAGGAGAAGTGGAGAGAAGTTCTTCGACTCACAGGCAATTTATATCGTTATGAATTTGATAATATCATCATGATATATGCACAAAGACCGCATTCTACTCAGGTTGCTGATTATGATACATGGAAAAAGGTTGGGAGATATGTTAAGCGAGGAAGTAAGGGTGTAGCTATATTTCCTTCCAGAGCATTGAAACCATATATGAGATATGTATTTGATATCAGTGATACAGGTGGAAAGAATGTAAAACTCACATGGGATTTAGAAGAAAATAACTTGAAGGATTATCTTGATTATCTTGTATCAGAGGGACAGTTGGAACAGTACACAGGGACAGAAAGAAATGATTTATTAAAAGTACTAAAGGACTTTACAGAATCTGAAATCGGAGTCATAATAAAAGAGGAATTCGAAGAACGAATATCCGAATTAAAGCAGCTATCAGGTAGTGTGATAAAGGAATTCAACGAAAAACGCGAGGGCTTACAGCAAGAGGAATCTGGTATGGAACAGTTGGTGTATCAGAGTATTATGTATGCTGTAGGAACAAGATGTGGATTTGACTTATCTATGCAAGAACAGGATTTTAGTCAGATTGTAAACATCAAGGATGAGGAGATTGTTTACCGTCTTGGTTCTCTCGTATGCGATGTCTCCTGTAGTGTTCTTAGAGAATTTAGCAGAAACTTAAAGATCATGGAAAGACAGGCAAATATGTCTGATGAAAGGAGAATTGCATATGGCAGCAGAATTGACTTATCACGAAGAGGAGGGTCTGTTGTATCCGGATATTCAAATGCCGGAAGAACAGGAGAAGAACCAGAAGAATCTGGGCAAATACGGAAGAATGGCGATGAATTACCTCAAGGAGAACGAGAAGAGCCGATACAACTCGCTTTACCGATTTGGGAAACTGGCAGAGAAGATGCATCAGGTGGACGAAGAGGCGAACGAGCTTCTGGATCAGTTGATGGAATCGTATCTGGAGAAACACAAGCCACAGAATCCATCTTCGACAATGGAAATGTGGAAGTTACGAGAACAGGCGAAAATGCAAGCGGAGGAAGTAGTACTACACCAGATCGTGATGCGTTTTCATTAGAAAGAGAATCAGATACGACATCGGAAGATGAAGAATTTCATAGAGAACTAGAGGAACTTAATACCTTTGGTAAAAATGAGGAAGCAGGTCAATATGTACAAGCTTCCTTTTTTGATGCCCAAGGGGATAAGATTCAAAGAATGTATACTTATGTACAGCCTAAGAAAGAAGCAGTAATCCCGCATGAGTATATTGTTCAGACTTTACTTCGTGGTACAGGCTTTGTAAATGGAATGACCAGAGTATGCGAAATCTTTGAAGGTGTGATAGAAGCATCGGAGAGAGCCAAACAGATCAAGAAAGAATACGGTCAGGGTGGGGCTGGATGGCCGATAGAAGGCTATGGACTTCATGGCTATGACACATTTCATGCACAAGGGTTGCGACTCCAGTGGAGAGACGCAGAAGGAGAGAAGGAAGGCTATCTTTCATGGAAGGCAGTTGAAAGTGAGATAGCTACTTTAATTCTTACAGGAGAATATCAGCCAGAACATGCAAAGCTGGATGATATTGCAATGGATGGCACTCGTGAGGATGATGGGAGTTTCAATCACGAATTGGGAGAAGGAACCGAAGAGGATGAATTGGATGATTTTGCAATTCCAGATGAACCAGAGAGTTATAAGAGTGAGCGAATTAGCAATAAAACCGAGGATGAGTATGTCGAAAAGTATGGTATGACACCAGAGGAAGCCTTTGAAGAAGATCATATGGTAACGATGGCGGAATATGGTGCTGAAGTGGCAGCAGAGTCAGAGGAAGCGCAGAAGTTGGATTTGATTTCAACCGATTATGCCAAGATTATAGCAGAGCTTGATGAGGATATGCGAGAGGCAATGGAGCTTCTGATTTCTGATTGCAGTTGCTACACTCCATTCAAACCATTTTTGCAGGATCTTGTAAGTTCGGAATATTTATTTATGCCAAATAAGCTGGATTTCTTATCGGATGTTGTTCTAAACGGAAAGGATGAGCGTAAAGCATACTGTAATAATCAGTATGGATTGATTGAATACACCTTACAGCCCTATGAGCTTACCATAAGTTATAAGAATCGCTTTGGTGAGCGAGTGATGGAACAAACGGGGTATCGGGAGCTGTATGAAGTTCTTTCCTATATGTCAAAGCAGCCTTTTTATTGTGGAGCTGATCAACGGGAAAGATTCGATGCTATGATAGCAAGGGAAGATAGGACAACCTTACAGCCAATTTATCAGAAATTTTTATCCATGCAGGAAAGTGTCAAACAGAATCGTGAAGAACAGGCAAAGAGAAGAGCTCAAATTAAAGGGACAGATGAAACTGAAACGAAAGCTGATATCAAGCATAATTTCCATTATAATCTATGGGAACTTCCAAAGGGTGGTGCAAAGACCAGATACAAATGGAATGTAGAGGCAATTCAGACTTTGAAGCAGATTGAATCAGAGAGTAGGCTTGCAACACCACAGGAGCAGAAGGTATTGTCAAACTATGTTGGATGGGGTGGACTCGCTCAGGCTTTTGATGAGAATAATGAGAGCTGGAGCAATGAGTTTTTGGAGCTAAAAGCTTTATTGACGGATGAGGAGTATGTGGCTGCAAGAGCAACTGTAAACAATGCTTTTTATACTTCGCCAGAGATTGCAAGTTGTATGAATCAGGCACTGGTGCAGTTTGGTTTTCGCGGTGGGAATGTATTAGAACCAAGTATGGGAATTGGTAACTTTTTTGGAAGTATTCCAACTTCAATGCAGCGAAGTAATCTATATGGTGTCGAGATTGACAGTATTTCTGGAAGAATTGCAATGCAGTTATATCAGAAAGCCAATATCAGCATAACGGGGTTTGAAAAGACAAATTATCCTGATAATTTCTTTGACGTAGTTATAGGAAATGTTCCATTTGGTGATTATAAGATATTTGATTCTAAGTACAACAAACATAATTTCCGTATTCATGATTACTTTATTGCTAAAGCATTAGATCAGGTTAGACCTGGAGGTATGGTTGCAGTGATTACGACCAAGGGAACTTTGGATAAAAGTAATCCTTCCATCCGAAAGTATATTGCAGAGAGAGCGGAACTGGTAGGAGCCATTCGACTTCCGAATACTGCCTTTAAGGATAATGCTGGAACGGAAGTAACTGCTGATATCTTATTCCTTCAAAAAAGGGAGCGAAAGATGGATATTGAGCCTGACTGGGTGCATTTGGGTTACACCGAGAATGGTATTGCAGTGAATTCCTATTTTGCAGAACATCCTGAAATGATACTCGGGCATATGGAGTATGATACCCGCATTTACGGACAGGACAGCAGATATACGGTCTGTGTAAATGATGATGAGCATCTGAACTTATATGAAGCATTGAATCATGCAATTCGTAATATTAAGGCAGAAATGACTGATTTTGAAAGGATTTCTGAGAGCGAAGAAAGGTCAGCAGAAGTCATACCAGCTGATCCGGATGTGAGAAACTTTACCTATACATTCTTTGACGGAAAGCTGTATTTTAGAGAAAATTCAGAGATGATAAGGCAGGAAGTAACACAAACTTCGGAAGAGCGAATTCGATTGTTGCATGAGATCAGACAGATAACAAGAGAGTTGATTGACATTCAGATGGAAGGATGTAGTGAGGAAGAACTGGCGGCAAAACAGAAGGAATTGAATACGAAGTACGATGCATTTATAGAACAGTATGGTTATATTACTTCAAAAGCAAATAAGACAGTATTTCGGGATGACAGCGATTACCCGTTACTGTGTAGTCTTGAGGAGGTAAATGAGGATGGAGAAGTGAAAAAAGCAGATATGTTCTATAAGCAGACAATTAAGGCAAAGACAATGATTGAAAGGGTAGAAACCGCAGTAGAGGCACTAAATATTTCAGTTAATGAGTATGGTGCCGTGAATATTCCCTATATGTTGAGCATCTATGAACCAGATATTAGCACAGTGAGAGAACAGGTGGCAAAAGAAAACGGAGAAAGACCAGAAGAGGTTCTTTTCTCTCAAGATTTAGAAGTGGATTTTAAGCGTGCTCTGCTTGTGGAGGAGCTGGAAGGACTGATATATCTGAATCCGGAAAGCTATAATGAGAACAATCCTAATGCAGGTTGGGAGACAGCGGACGAGTATTTATCAGGAAATGTCAGAAACAAACTTCGTTTGGCAAAAGCGATGGTAAAGGAAAATGCGCAGTTTGCAATCAACGTGGAGGCACTAGAGAAGGTTCAACCCGTTGATATTGAGGCATCCGATATTGATGTACGGATTGGAAGTACATGGATTGAACCCATTGATTATGAGGAGTTTATCTATGAACTTTTAAATACCCCAAGAAGAGCTAGAGCGGTTAGAAGCCAGTGGTACAATTCTGGAATTCAAGTACATTTGAATAAGTTGAGCATGGAATGGTTTGTTGAGAACAAGTCCATGGATAAGCATTCAGTGGCAGCTACCAAGACCTATGGTACGAGCCGTTTGGATGCTTATTCTATTTTTGAAGAAACCCTGAATTTAAAAACGGTAACAGTAAGAGACCGAGTGGAGGATGGAGATGGTAAATACCATTATGTAGTCAATAAGAATGAGACCATGCTTGCCAGAGAAAAGCAGAATCAGATGAAGGAGAAGTTTAAGGAGTGGCTTTTTTCAAACCCCGAGAGAAGACAGAAGTATGTAGAGTATTATAATGAAACCTTTAATAACATCCGTTTGCGAGAATATGATGGCAGCCATTTGCAGTTTCCTGGCATGAATCCTGAGATAGAGTTAAAACCACATCAGAAGAATGCTGTAGCAAGAATTTTGCTTGGTGGAAATACTTTACTGGCACACTGTGTTGGTGCGGGTAAGTCCTTTGAAATGATGGCTGCCTGTATGGAGCAGAAACGGCTTGGACTAGCATATAAGACCATTTTGGTTGTACCAAAGCCATTGATTGGTCAGACAGCGAGTGAATTTTTACGTCTTTATCAGTCTGCAAATATTTTGGTTGCAACAGAGAGAGATTTTGAAAAGAGCCGAAGGAAACAGTTTGTTTCACGAATTGCAACCGGAGATTATGATGCAATTATTATGTCCCATTCCCAGTTTGAGAAGATTCCAATTTCAGCAGAGCGGAAAGAGAGAATGTTGAATCAGCAGATCGATGAAATAGCTTATGCCATTGATGAAACAAAGAGTAAGAATGGCGAACGATGGACAGTTAAGCAGATGGAGAGCCAAAAGAAAAAACTGGAGGAACAGTTAAAGAAACTAAGCGATGAAAGTAGGAAAGATGATCTGATTACTTTTGAAGAGTTAGGAGTAGATTCCATTATGGTGGATGAAGCGCATAATTTTAAGAACCTTGCCATCTTTTCCAAGATGAACAATGTTTCTGGAATCAGTTCTAATGGAGCACAAAAGTCCACCGACATGCAGTTGAAATGTCAGTATCTTAGTGAGATTAATAATGGAAGGAGTATTGTATTTGCAACGGGAACTCCAATATCAAATACCATGTGTGAGATGTATGTCATGCAGCTTTATTTGCAAAAGGAAGCATTGGAGGAGATGGGGATTTATCATTTTGATTCCTGGGCAGCAAACTTTGGAGAAGTAACAACTGCATTGGAACTTACGGTAGAAGGAAGTGGATTTCGTTTTAAGAGTAGATTCAATAAGTTTACCAATCTTCCTGAACTGATGAATATCTTCCGTGAGGTGGCAGACGTGCAAACTTCAGATATGCTTGATCTTGATGTGCCGGATTTGCGTGAAGGAAAGCCTATTATTGTAGAATCAGAACCTGACTGGTATGTGAAGCAGGTGATGGAGGATTTTGTAGTGAGGGCGGAACGAATCCGAAACGGAGGCATTGATCCGAGCGAGGATAATTTTCTAAAGATTACACACGAGGCAAGACTTCTTGGTACGGATGCAAGGTTGATTGATAAGGACGCACCGAACAATCCTGATGGAAAGCTAAATAAGGTAGCAGAGAATGTATGGAACGAATATGAAAAAGCAAGAGCTGATAGCCGAATTGGTTGTCAGCTTATTTTTTCGGATATTGGTACACCTGCACCGGGAAAAGAGTTCACTGTTTATGATTATCTGAAGGAAAGTCTGATAGAATACGGCATCCAGGAGGAAGAAATCGCATTTATTCATGATGCAAAGACGGATGCCCAGAGAGATATTTTGTTCAAAGAAATGAGAACAGGTAAGAGAAAGGTGCTGATTGGTTCTACTGATAAGTGCGGTACCGGTGTAAATGTGCAGACACATCTGGTAGCAATGCATCATGTTGACTGCCCTTGGAAGCCTTCTTCCATTGAACAAAGAGAGGGACGAGGTATCAGGCAGGGGAATGAGAACAGTGAAATAGCGGTTTATCGTTATGTAACAAAAGGAACCTTCGATGCCTATAACTGGTCGCTTGTGGAGAATAAGCAGCGATTCATCAGCCAGGTTATGACTAGCAAAGCAGTAAGCAGAACTTGTGAAGATATTGATGAAGCTACGCTATCCTATGCAGAGATTAAAGCAGTGGCTACAGGTAATCCACTTATTCGTGAAAAGATGGAGCTAGATAATGATGTTCAGAGATTGAAATTACTGAAATCTTCTTACGACAATCAAAGATATGGATTGCAGGACAATTTTATGATTCGTTATCCCAAGCTGATAAAGGCGGCAGAGGAAAAGCTAAGTTGTGTCAAAGAGGATGTTAAGACAAGGGATGCACAACAGATTGAAAGCCCAGACTTTGCTATAAAGGTAGGAGGGGCATCTTATACGGAACGAGCCGATGGAGGAACTCAGATGCTTGCTGCGATTAGTAAGGCGAAAACAGGTGAAACCACTTCCATTGGAAACTTTCATCGATTTGAACTTTTGGTAGAGAAGAATTTCATGGGAACTAATTATATGGTGCTTCGTGGAAAGACAGAGTATAAGGCGGAATTATCTACAAGTCCAGTGGGAAGTATGATTAAGCTTGAGAACTTGTTCAATGGCTTGCATGAGAATGTAGAGTTTTTGGAAAAGAAGATTGAGCAATATCATCATGATTTGAAGTCCTCCAAAGAGGAATATGAGAAACCTTTTGCTTATGAAAAAGAGCTGCAGGAAAAACTGGCAAGACAGTTTGAACTCAATGCTCAGTTGGATTTAGAGAATGCAAAGGTTGCGGACGCAGATCTTGGAGGCTTGGATGAATCTAAAGATTCTCATGATAGCAATGTGGCTGAACGAGAAGAAGATTACCGTACAAATCAGGATGGAAAGAGCAGATAGGTAGGAATGGGAAAGGGATTGCCATAATGGTAGTCCCTTTTACTCGTTCTTCCATAGGTATGGGGAATTGTGCTTGATGATGTTTATTAGGAGAGGTGGTGATTGGTGAGATGAAGTATAGAATTTATGAGGTTGAAGAAGTGATTTCGGAAATGGATTTGTTGGAAGTCGAGGATGATATCGTAGAAACAGACGAAGATATGCAGTTGGTTATAAGTGGCTGGTATGTAACCATTCCAGAATTAAACCTTAATTTACGAGAAGGTGTAGTCTGTGTCTGGGATGAAGAAGAAAAACTGTTTATGCCCGACTTTGCAGTTGCGGTTATTTACGAGGGTGAATTAGATAGCAAAGAGTGGCTCTATTATGAACAGGACGGATTTGTTGTTACATTGGCAAATTGGCTGAATGGTCGATTGCCAGTGGAACAAATTGAACAGTTACGGTGTGAGATTGTGATACCACAGCAGGATGTGGTGTCAAATAATAATTTAATCAAAGGAAGCGAGGAATAAGATATGAAATATTCAATTAAGGTGAATAGCATTAACAGTAAAGAAGGAAGCAATATCAAAGGATTTGCAACTGTGGTATTTGGGGACAGTTTTAAGATTACCAATATCGCAATCATAGAGAACAAGGAGAAGGATCAGCTTTTTGTATCCATGCCTAGATATAAGTCTAGCGAGAGAGACGAGAGCGGCGCAACCATCTATAAGGATGTGTGCAATCCAATCACGGCAGAATTTCGTGAGGAACTTTATACGAACATACTCGAAGCTTATGAACGAGCAATTGTACCAGAGCAGGAGCAGGTAAAAGACAGTGGTAAAGGGATGAAGATTTCTGTAGAAATGCCAGAATTCTCTGTAACGGTTTCTCCATATGAAAAAGACGGAAGTAATATAAAAGGACTTGCTAGAATTTATATTGAGGAAAGTTTCATTGTAAATAATGTAAACATCCTTCAGGGGAAGGAAAATATCTTTATCTCAATGCCAGCGTATAAAACAAAGCAGATTGATGAGCAGGGGAAAGCTATTTATCAGGATGTTTGTTATCCGGTTACGAAGGAATTTCGTGAAAAACTCTATACAGTGATTGTAAGTGAATATGAACAGGAGAAAGAGAAAAGTCAGAATCAGGCAAAGAACAAAGAGGAGAAACCAGTAGGAAGTAGAGTGAATCAGCAAGAAAAGGAGGGTACACCTTTTCGCTAGTAACTGAAACGTGAATGGAAAGGGATGTTTACTTATCTTGAATTAACGGGTGGGAACTTACCCGCCCAATTAATGAATGGAGGAAAAATCAATGGAAGCAGTAGAGAAATCAACACTTTTGAAAGATGAAATGATTATGGAATTGCTGGAGCTTTTGAAACAGAATAGTATGCCACAGGAGGCAAATCATACATTTGAACTTTGCGCGTATATAGATAGTCTGGAGAAAAAGTTGGATTCAATGACAGAAGAATTAACATATGTGAAGCAGCAACTGAAGGATATGCAGGAAGATACAGTGCTGAATATACTGAAAGCTCAGGTTCAGGCGGCAGCAGAACGATTACAGGAACACTGTAATGTGATAAAAGAACAGCTATTATTTGTTAAGGGTAGTATCAAATTGAAAGCTTCAGATATTGTAATGGAAGCAAAGAAGAAAGGGAAAGCGGCACTCAATAAAATCTCGGTACTCTTTGATGTAAAGGATAAGCTAATGGGTATTCGTGAACATGTGAAGGAATCTCAAAAAGAGGTATCAGCGACAATAGCAAAGATGGATGCTTTCGGAGCAGGAATGCGTGAAGCAAATCAGAAGATTGCTAATACATTTCGTACATTTGCTGATAAGGAAACGGTTGATTATTCAAAGTCAGAGAAGAAATTGTCAAAAACTGAGTTGGTAAAGAAACCTTGGCTTGCAAAGAAAAAGATATTGGAAGCGATGGAGTTAAGGTTGGATGCGGCAATTGATAAGACAGAGAATCTGGCAAGGGATGTGGAGATTGATCGAATGATGAAGAAGTTTGATTCCATGATGGAGAAAGCTCACACAGAGAAGGTGGTTTCTATGGTTGCAGAACCAGAGTCTCAATATGGGGCTGAAGTTTTTGAGAAATATGAGGGGGAAAATGGTGATTGTGAAACTGTTCCAGAGATAACGTACTCTAAACTAAAGAATGATGGGAAGTCCAGGTAGGATGAACCAATGACAGATAAGAAAGAGATTAGGAGTACAGAGGAAAAATAATTATGGTCATATTTTATGAACGATAAGGGAGAACTAGAATATTATAAGCTCTGCGAGCAGTGTAAGAATGATTGCAAGCAGAGCTTTCGGATAAATGGTTTAACGTGTAATAAGTATAACAATAAATATATACAGGGGACGAATTTATTTTAACATTGTAAAGATTAAAATAACGGAAAATAGCAGTTCATCAAGTATAAATTTGATGAACTGCTATTTTTTTATGAAATTAATGGTAAAAAAGATAGTATTTTGATACAATATATACAAATTATTTTACTTGAACTAGATTATTTTAAATAAAAATACAGATTGATTTGTATGGAGAGAAAAGGAGAAGGAATGTATTTAGCGGGGATAGTTATAGAAGGATATAGATTGTTTAAAGAAAAAAAAGTTATTCAGTTTAACCAAGGATTAAATGTGCTAGTAGGTGAAAATGGATGCGGTAAGAGTACAGTTATTGATGCGATTCGCTTATTACTAAATGAAGATGAATATTCACGTATAGGTACTGTAGATGAAGATTTTTATTCATCGTCAGATAGAAAAGAAATTGTTGATAATATTTCTATAAAGGGAGTATTCACAGATCTTTCAGAAGAAAAAAAAGTCGAATACATTACATGGCTAAATAGTAAGTATAATGCTGTATTGAATATAGATATATCTAGAAAACAGGATCGACGTAATAATTATAAGAAAAAAATATGGGGTGGAGAATCATCAAATAGTATTTTTGAATGGGAACCATTAAATGATATTCAATGTGTATATCTTCCAGCTTTAAGAGATGCAGAAAGAAAATTAAAAGCGACAAGAGGTTCTAGATTAGCGAGATTACTGATTAATATTTCGAAAAAAGCATTAGACAAAAAAAGAGCATCCAATGAATTAATGGATATTGAAAAAGATGTAACTGAGTTTAATACGAAGTTATTAGAAAAACCTGAGATTGCAAAAGCAAATGAGCTTATTAATACTTGTTTAGAAGAGGCATTAGGGACAGTATTTGCACAAAGTACAAAAATACAATTTAGTGAAATGACATTTGAAAAAATTGTTGAAGCTTTGCGGATTGTATTTTTTCCAGGTAAAATTCCGAATGATTCTTTTGCATTTAGAAATTTATTTGAAAATAGTTTAGGCTACAATAATTTGATTTATTTGGCAACTATTTTAGCAGAATTCGAAGGTCTAAAAGACAATTATACATCACCAAGAATATTGCTGATAGAAGAATTGGAAGCACACTTACATCCTCAAATTCAGATTAAAATATTAAAATATTTAAAAGAACAAGCAGAGGAAAATGATATTCAAATAATTATAACAACGCATTCTACAACAATTGTATCTGCAACTCCTATTGAAAATATCATTAGTTTTAATATGGATAATGCCAACATAAAAATAACACCTTTGAAGAAATGTGTTGTAAATGAAAAAGTTCGTCAATTTATTAATAGATGGATGGATACAACACGCTCTACATTGCTGTTTTCAAAAGGAAATATTTTAGTAGAGGGGTTAGCAGAAGCTATTCTTATACCTAAGTTGGCAGAAATTTATTTATCAGAAGTAGATGGTCCCAATATACCAAAGTCCCTGGAAGAAGCTGGCGTGTCTGTAATAAATTTAAATGGTATCTTTTTTCAATATTTTATGAAATTATATGATGGCTATGAACCAATATACCCGAAGAAGTGTGCAACGGATTCTAAAGTAAAATATAATAGCAAGATAGAATCGATAAGAACACAATCTAAATATGAAAAAGGTGAATATAAAGAGACGAAACATATACCTATTCGATGTGTAGCTATTACAGATAATGATCCTAAAGGCGAAAATCCTAAAAAAGATGAAGAAATTGATGGAAATAATCCTAAACTATATTTAATTGATCAACTATCTAATATGACAGATAATTGCAGAATGTTTAAAAATTTGAAAACATTTGAATATGACTTGGCATTAGAAAAAAATAATGCAAAAATTATGATTGAAATATTATTGGAATATATTCCTACAGATGGATCAATAAAGGAAAAATTGACGGAATATCATAATAATTACTTGATTAAAAAACAAAATAAGCAGGCGGAAGTTGCAGCATTAGTGTTAAAAGAAATTGATTCCTCTTATATGGGAAAAGGATTATTTGCACAATTATTATTAGAAAAAATCAATCAAACGGATGAGTTTATTGTGCCTAAATATATTAAGGAGGCTATAAAGTTTGTATTAGACATAGAGGATGATAAAAGAAATGAACAATAGAGAAAAAATTTGTGTAGTGTTGTGTGGATTGAAAAAGTGCGATTCGGATATTTCTAAATGTAAAGGATATGAAAATAAACGTTGTAAGTATTTAAAAAAGAGTTTTATTCAAAATATGAATGATAATCAGGTGCAATATGTTACAACCGAAATGAACAAAAATGTTTTTTTAAAAGCATGTCCTGGTAGTGGAAAAACAGAAGTATTAGCAATCAAAATTGCATATGAGTTGCAACGATGGAAATTAAAAAATCAGGGACTGGCAATATTAACTTTTACGAATTCTGCTGAAGATGAAATCGTCAATAGAATAGATTGTTTCGTGAGTGAAAAAATTGGATATCCTCATTTTGTAGGAACCTTTACAAGTTGGTTACATGGATATATTGCAAACCCATTTTTGCATATGTTGACCGATTATAAAGGGGATGAAACAGGGGATAAGAGCTTTCGTTTAATTGATAATGATTGTACATCGGGATTTTTGAATGCTTTTATAACTAAATATAGTTATAAAGAATTGCAGAAGATTAAAGCGAATGAAATATATTATGATCTAAAAACAGATAAGTTTCGATACTGTGGAAAAAAAAGACGAGATGGAAATGATATTTTAAATGAATTATTAGAGCTAGATAAATACAGAATGAGTGATCTTTGGGAAACAAAGAATAAGTTTTGGGAAGCTGGATTTGCTTCATATGAAGATATTGAATGGATGACATATGATTTGTTACAAGATAATCCGGAATTAGTACAACTAATTGTTAGAAGATTTCCTGTGTTATTTGTAGATGAATGCCAGGATTTGTCCTATATTCAATTGCAACTAATAAGTCTCTTAATAGAAAAAGGCGCTAAAATTCACTTTATTGGAGATTTGAATCAATCAATCTATGGATTTAGAAATATAGAACCAAATGATACGAGAGAATTTATACAAGAACAAAAATTTTGTGAAATGTTATTGAATGAGAATTATAGAAGCTGTCAAAGTATAGTAAATGCATCCGAATACTTGGTAAATAACACAGTAACAATTCATGGAAGAAATACTGAAAAAGTAAAAAAATCTTTGATTGCTATTCTGTATACAAATGGAAAAGAAAAAGAAGCGATAAATAAATATAAAGAGTATTTGACGGATGAATGTTTTAAGGATTGTAGGATTATTGTAAGAACAAATAATTTAAAAAATAAACTATTGGGTTTTAAAAATCAAAATCAAAGTTTGAATAATTTGGAAATGATTGCCGAAGTGATATATTTGATAAATAATACTGATCAGGTAGATAATTTTAGAAGGTGCTTTGAAGTTTTAGCGAATTCTATACAAAGGATTTTCTTTAATACAAATGAGCATTTGAATAAGCAATATTTTTATAAACCAAAAGAAATAGAGTTAGCTGATTGGAAAAAATTGTTATTGAAAATAAAGAAAATATTAGAAAGTGAAAATCAATTATTTGATTTTTCTACTACATGGGATAATTGGAAAAAGTGCTTAAATGCTGTAATGGTAAATAAAGTTCAAAAAGTATATGGACTAGAAAATACGTCATATAAAATTGGAAATATTAGATCAGGGAATAAAAATAAAAGTATTTCAGAAGTTTTATTCGATAAAAAGGAAGGAAAAATAGAATTTAAAATTGAAACAATTCATGGGTGTAAAGGAATGAGTTTAGATTCAGTTTTTTTCTTATCATCTTACCAAAAGAATAATCAGGATGAACATTCAGGAGGATATTGGAAACAGTGGTTTGAGTTAGATGAAATAGAGGAAGAAAATAGACTAGCTTACGTTGCATTTTCAAGGGCAAAGTATTTATTGGCACTTGGTATACCAAAACCGCGTAATTTTTCTGAGGCGGATAGAAAAATATTAAATAATGCTGGATTTGAAATAATTGAAGTAGAATAGATATAGGAATAAGGTTAAAGTATGTTTAACCTTACGGATAGAATATAATGCCAACATTGTAGCATTAAAAAAATGTCGGTCAAATGAAAAACTAAATTCCACCCCCCTGATCAACCAAAAGGGAATTTACTTTTTCACTTTACTAGAATAAAAAGTGAAAAATATATAAAAAGGAAATCAGAGTGACATAATCTGTCTATTCTAGATAATATAATTGGTTCATAAGAACTTAAAAAAGCATTAAAAGAGAAGGTATCTATGGAAAATATTAAGAGAGATAAAATTGAAAGGGTACTTGGTATTTATACCAAGCTGATGAACGGATATATTGTGAACAAATCCGAGGAATCAGTTAATTATGGTGTGAATGAGAGGAGCATTCAGAGAGATATTGATGACATTCGAAATTATTTGGATTTAGACAGTGAACGAGTTGGTTACGTAAACTCGGTTGTTTATGACAGGTATAGCAAAGGGTATCGTTTAGAAAAGATTTACAAAATGAAACTTTCCAATAGTGAGGTACTTGCACTTTGTAAAATACTGTTAGATAGCAGAGCGTTTACCAAGAAAGAAATGCAGGAAATGCTAGACAAGTTGATTTCATGTTGTGTTCCGGAGGCAAATCAAAAACTGGTCACAGATCTAATAAGTAATGAAGCATTCCATTATGTAGAGCCTAGACATCGTACTGAATTTATTGATACGATGTGGGATATCGGACAGGCAATTAGAAATTATAACAACATAGAAATTGAATATAAGCGATTGAAGGATAAGAAGACGATCAAGCGAAAAGTAAAGCCAGTAGCAATCATGTTCTCAGAATACTATTTTTACTTAACTGCGTTCATAGATGAAACAGATGAGGCAAGACAGAATTTCGATGTTATAAATGACTCTTTTCCAACAATTTATCGTGTAGACCGAATAAAAAGTCTTACAGTACTTGATGAAAAATTCCACATTCCATACATTAGCCGTTTTGAGGAAGGAGAGCTTCGAAAGAGAATACAGTTTATGTATGGTGGTAAGTTAGAAAGAGTTAAATTTAGATACACCGGCGATGATATTGATGCAATTTTAGACCGTTTACCAACAGCAAAAGTTCTTAATGAAGAAAATGGTGTTTTTATCGTATCGGCAGAAGTGTTTGGGAAAGGTATTGATATGTGGATTAAAAGCCAGGGGACTAATATTGAAGTATTGGAGGAGCGATAATGTCATTTAAAGTAGGGTCTTTTAATGTGAAGAATCTTTCATTGGCAACAGGACGTGATTTGGATCGTATTGCATCTATTATACGGGATAATGATTTGGATATTGTTGCAATGCAGGAAGTACTAAGTGAAGGGAAAATATTAACTGGCGTTAATTCTAAAAGCGTTTCAGGACAAGCTAAAGCATATGATTATTCATTAAAAAGTCGATTGGGAAGAGAATGGGATATTTGTTGGAGAGATCCAGAGACAAGTGCGAAAAGTTATCCTTTTTTAGGTGGAGATTCTAGAGGCGAGGGTTATGCCTTTTTGTGGAATACATCTAAGTTTGAGTTACCTATTGATGATAAAGGGAATAAAGTATTTCCGAGAATATGGAGGAATTATAGAACAGACAATGATTTAGGACTGATTCGGTTGATGAGAGATCCATGTTATGGAAGATTTGTAGTAAAAGGGAGACCAGCTGAAATAAGGTTGATAACAACTCATATTGTTTATGGAAAGCCAAGTGCAGATAATTTGGATGTTGATTTGGATTTTGGAGCAATTGCAATGAGAAATCATGAATTTCAAATATTAGCTGGACAGATTTATCCAAGGATTAGTGAATACTATAAGGATATAAACTGTACATCTCCGTATACCATTATTTTGGGAGATTACAATTTAAATCTGAAAACAAGTGCAGCTAATAAAGCATATGTACCGTCAGTGGCATGCTTCGATAGTAAAGGAAGGATGACCATAGCAAATGAAAATTATTATTCCACTATTTATACAGTTCAGGATGAATTAACGACACTGAAAAGTAATGAGGATGGATTTGCAAGTAATTATGATCACTTTTCATATGATGGAAGAGTTGGCGGACAAATCATACAGGGAAGTGCTCGCGCAATAAATGCGGTTGAACAGCATATTAAGGACGAGAATTCAAAATATGATACATATCGAAAAGAAGTATCAGACCATTTACCAATAATTATAGAGATAGACATTTAGGATGGAGGAAGAATGATGGATAACGTAATGACTCAAAACGGGATAGAAGATATGGACCAGAGTGTATTAAGGGCAGTATATGCTTTGAATATGTGTACGGTTTCTGTGTCCCAAATCATTGACTATAATGATGTATATATATTGGAACAGGAATATGATGCAATCCTAAATAATTTGAATTTAGAAAAAATGCCTAAAGCAGATGCATTGAAAAATATCCTGATAGAACTACTTAATACAATTACTTTTTTTAGAATCCAGGAAATCAGAAAGACAGAGATAGAAAAAAAGTACCAACAAAGGATGAAAAACGCAATATGGTCAGCGATTCCAAATCTGAATGTAATTGTTGCAGGTGGTCCAGCTGCGATAGCTTACTCTTTGGCTAGTCAGGTTGGAATAGGATATATGAATTATCGGAAAGAAAAAAATAATGCGTTGAATGAGAAGGAAAAGGAGGCATTAGAACTAAGAATAACGGCTATAGAACAATTTAATGCACTTAGAAGAGAACTATTTACAACAGCATGGGAACTTGCAGAAGAGTATAACTTTGACGACCGATTAAGATTAACAGAAAAACAAATCAAACAATATAATGAAATACTAATGGATCAGGATGAATTGAGAAAGTATGTAAGATTAGAGGCAATTCAAAATAAATTTGAGGCATTTCCTCCATTTTGGTATTTCTTTGGACATACATCTTGCTATATTGCCGAGAATGAGGATTTACCATTAGAAGCATGGGAAAGAGATGAATATAGACGTAAAGCTAAAATGCATTTCCAAAAATATGCGAACCTTAATAAGTTTAATATTCTAAGAGAAGACCAAATGACGTCAGCGTTTGCACTAGAATACATTGATTTATTATTACTAGAAGAAAATCCAGACAATAAGCCAAAGATTGATGAATTGATTCATATTGCGGTAGATATGTCGGGTAACTCACTTGACGTTAAAGAATTATGCGCAATCGCATATTTGAAAATCGGAAATACTGATGCTGCGGCAGAATTGCTCAAGCAGTTAGTAAACGAAGAATACAATACAATAACTAATGCAAAATTATTAAGCAGAATTTATGTTAGCCAGTACTTGAATGGTAGTAGTAAGACATCGAAGTTCGATTACAAGACATTGCAATTGAGAGTTGGGGAAAATAATTCAGATTATTTGTTCCCTATGCCAGAAAGAATCGAAGAAGATTCAAAACTGCAATTAGATTATCTGGTTGAGCAGAAAATTATGTTGCAGATGGATTATCGTTCAGCTATCAATGAATTATCACGAAAATTTACAATCAAATTTAATGCTGTGATGCCTGCACCGTATGGATATTCTTCACATGATGATTATTATTCATATTCAGAGCAAGCAATCATGAGGAGAGAAGACGATTTCAAAAGAGTGTTGATGGATTCTGCAAAAAGTAACGAATTCATTCATGAACTAGCATCAGTCGGATTTAGGTTTAAGTACATAGATATATTGAATGAAGTTATGGATGCGTGTGATGATTTTGAACTATGGAAGAAGTCAGAGAACCATGATGTTTATACAATATCAGTTAGAGCAAATATTGTTCAGAAACGTCCAATATTGAAGAGAATACAAGATAGTATGAATTTAAATAGTTTTACTATCGAAGATTACATTACTTTACAGAGAGAGATGAGCTTTAAAGAATTGATGGGAACATTGTTATCAGATCTGAAAGAAACTATTATGAATTCGATAGATAACATGACTTCAATGGAAGGTGTGGAAAAAGCTGAATATAATCTTGCAGAATTTTGTCAAAAGTATGATATTTCATTAAGCGGTAGTAGTAGCTCTGATGTAATAAGGACAAAAGAAGTAAAGGCGTATTTAAGTTATGAGATTTTTGGATTAGATGGAGTTAATGAAAGTGATCGTAAACATCGTATTACAGAAATGAAGAGCTTGATTAAGCTAGCAGCTTCAGAATTAATGCAAGGAATTACAAGTGATGCAAATATTTTGATTCCGGGAAACAATGAATTTAATTTATATTTTGAAAATACTAAATTAGATGCTGGAGGCTTGAAAGAAAAAACACTGGGAATTATTGATGATAAAACTAAGAAAGATTGCGATCTTGTTCTGACAAGTGAAGGACTTTTACTAATCTATAGAAATGAGATAAAGCTATTACATAGCTATGGAAATGTTGATTACACAGCATCAGGAAAACGTGGTGAAGTACTTTCAATAGGATGGCCAGATGAATATAGTAACAAAAATATCAATATGGGCAGACTGTATAAGTTGATTAAAGATTTAGGGATGATTTGCGAAAAGAAAAAATAAGGAGATAGACGTATGAGAAATAAGAAAATAACTAAGTCAAAATATACATTATCGGCAGCAGAACAAAAAGCATGTCATGTAATTATTCATACAGCAAGTGTCTCAGCGGCAGGTGTTGGAGCAGGCTTGGCACAGATTCCTTTAGCAGATAATGCGGTTATTACTCCAATACAAATTACTATGATTGTTTCATTAGGAAAGGTGTTTGAGCAGGAGATTACAAAAAGTATAGCAAAGGGTTTATTGGGTGGCTTTATTGGGAATTTTGTTGGTAGAGGCGTTGCACAGGCGGCATGGGGTTGGGTGCCTGGAATTGGTAATGCAAGTAATGCAATTACAGCCGCAGCAATTACAGAATCTATAGGTTGGTTGTGTGTCGACCATTTTTATAAAGAACGATACTTGAAAGATAAAACACCAAAAGAAGAGTTTGATTTTAGTAAGAGTAACGTAAATGAGGAAACAAAAGAAGATTCTACGATAAAGGAAGAAACAAAAGAAAATTTAAAAGAGAGAGCTTATGAATTTATCAATGGTGAGAAAACACGAACTGATAATAAAAAGGAATATATGTCACTTTTAGATGCTTTTGACGAAAAGCTTGCAGATCTACCGGAAAATGACGAATTATATGAAATTTATAGAGAACTAATGAAAGTAAAGTAATTGATGTTGAGAGAGCAGTCGTCACAGGACTGTTCTCAGATTGTAGGAAAAGTGTATATAAGAATTTTCAAAATACATAATCATGTACGATTATGCATTTTTAGGCTTTGATTCGGTGAACAATCGATTCTATCGAAAATCTATTTAAACCATCGAATTAAAAGTTGCATTCAATTGAAAAAGAAGTAGATAAAAAGTGAGGCATCAAGTCGGACTAAGATATGGTCTGGCTTGTTGCTTTTTTGTTTGTATATTCCGATTAGAGAGCCCCACTTGCACGGGTATTTGAGCCATGTTCACGATCAAATAGAGCCAGTATCACGAAGGGTGATCCATTTCACATATGGTGACATTTCTGCTTGATCACCGATACCGGTATTCATAATTGTTGTCAAGGGCTAGCCGCGATAGCGGTGCAAAGCACCCTTGACGGCAATTTTGAATGCTGGTTTACTTCCAACAGCAGAAATACCCTTTTGGCTCTGCTATCGTGACAGTGGCTCTAAATCATCGTGCAGATGGTTCTAGAGCATCGGAATATACATTTGTTTGCACAAAAGTAACATATGAGAATAAAATTAAAAGAAATATTTTGTTTAATATGATATAATTTTAAATTATCGACTAAAAAATATGTACTATAGTAATGTTTGGGGAGGTTTGGATGTGGCAAAAGCAAATCAAAAATTAAAACAGCTGTATTTGATGAAGATTTTACTGGAAAATACAGATGAAACACATAGTATGACGATGCCTGATATTGTATCAGCGCTGAAAGCTTATGATATTACAGCAGAAAGAAAAAGTATTTACGATGACATTGAAGCACTTCGATTGTATGGGATGGATATTATAGGCGAGAAGTGTGGAAAAACATATCTGTATCATATCGGCTCGCGAGATTTTGAACTGGCTGAACTGAAATTGTTAGTTGATTCAGTACAATCCTCAAAGTTTATAACAGCGAAAAAATCCAATGAATTAATAGGGAAAATTGAGCGGATTGCAAGTAAGTATGAGGCAAAACAACTACAGAGGCAAGTATATGTAGCGGAACGAATAAAAACAATGAACGAAAGTATCTACTATAACGTAGATATTATACATAATGCGATTGCTAATAACGTAAAAATCAGATTCCAATACTTTCAATGGAATGTAGATAAAAAACAAGAACTACGCCACAATGGTGAATATTATCTGATTAGTCCATGGGCATTGTCTTGGGACAATGAAAATTACTATCTTATAGGTTACGATCATAAGGCTGGGATAATTAAGCACTATCGTGTGGATAAAATGCTGAACATATCCGAGACTGAGGAAAATAGAGAAGGAAAACAACTTTTTCGTCAATTTGATATGGCAATTTATGCGAAAAAAATGTTCGGAATGTTTGATGGAAAAGAACAGTCAGTGCGTATAGAATGTGTGAACTCATTTGCAGGAGTAATGATAGATCGCTTTGGAAAGTCAGTGACAATGATTAAGACTGATGAAGAGCATTTTGCAGTAAATGTAACGGTGGCAGTGAGCAGACAATTCTTGAGTTGGATTATTTCACTGGGAGATGGAGTTGTAATCACAGCTCCAGAAGATGTTGTGGAATTGATGAAGGATGAAATTAGTGCTTTGAAGAGCAGATATGGCATATAAATAGCTGAGAAAGAAATGTATCTTCGAAAAAATAAGCTTTTTAAGTCCGTACAATGGGGCTGCCAAACCTTTACAATAGGAATTAAGATTAGAAAGTTGCAAAATTTTCTGTTCTTGATTCCTATTTTGTTGTGAAAAACAAGGAGGCACTTCATATGAAAGAAAAATATGTGACTATCACAGGAACAAATCATTACTATGGAATGAAACCATTTTCTGTAGGTAAAAAAGTAAAATGTTTTAAGGAACCAGATAATGCCTTTGATTCAGAAGCAATTAAAGTTGTCATAAAGGGTATTGGAATTGTTGGATACATTGGAAATTCTCCATATACAACGGCAACAGGGACGATGAGCGCAGGACGCATCTATGAAAAAGTGAAAAAGAAATTTATTATTGAGGTTATGTTTATAACTTCTAGCAAGGTTATTTGCAGAGTTGTAGATGGACTAAAGGAAAAGAAAGTTAACGTGATATGTGATGAAACTAAAAATGAATCAGTGGAGCCAAAACAAGTTCTCTAGAAGGTGGAGGCGTTGATTGAATGAATCGGTTTTTATACTGGATAAAGAAAACATTGAGGAATAGTAGAAATTGTAGTAAGTGTTGTATATTTTGTGAGTATTATGAAACCTGTAGATCAGATATAAATGACTAGAAGTGGAGGGAAAAACATGAGATTTGGAATGAGAAAACCAAGTATTAAAAGAAGTATAAAAGCAAGAACAACAGCAAGAACAACAGGGAAAGTAAAAAGAGCCATAAAAAAGGCAGTTATCCCTGGATATCGTAAAAAAGGAAAGGGATGGATTAAGAACCCGAAAAAAGCAGCATATAACAAGGTGTACCATAAGACAACATTTAGTTTGTGGGATTTGTTCAAATAAAATCTCGTAGGTGTCCAGTGAAAATTGGTCAATATCACTGGGGTATAATTTTGGATTTAAATTTGTGTTAGGATATTACAATTTGTTACTGTATTCACTTTAAAAATTAACTTTACGAATGAAATTTTTTCAAAAATAACGTTTCGAAAATAAACAAGGGAAATAAACAGAACAAAGTATACGTTATGGAAAACTTTCTAAAATGTCTCAATTACTTGCGAAACATAATTGCGAAATAGATTGCTTAGAGATATACTAAGAGATAGAGATAAAATAACTTAATGATATTTTGCTTTATGCGGAGGTTCTTATGGCAGTATCTTATAAAAGATTGTGGAAATTATTGATTGATCATGAAATGAGTAAAGCGGATTTGCGAAAGAAGGCGCATATTGCGCCAAATACAATGACAAAACTAAGAAAAAATGAATATGTTGCTATGCCAATTCTTAGTAGATTATGCAGGGCTTTAGAGGTGGATTATGGACAAATAATGGAATATGTGCCAGATGAAGCGGATAGTAAAATGAAAGATATTCAAGTTGAGGAACAGAGGTAAATAATTATGGCTATGATGATGGATGTTAAAGATGAAACTTATAAAGGTGAACAAAAGGTTTATGAGTGTATTGCAGCTAATTTGCCAGAGGAAATTATATGCTATTATAATCGTGAAATAAATGGTAAACAATTTGATTTCTGTCTAATGATGGAGCATATGGGAATGCTTGTTATTGAAGTCAAAGGCTGGCATATTTCAGATATTATTAAAGTAAATAATCCAGATAGTATTGAGACAAAATTATATGATGCCCCAGTTTCGTCACCTAAGAAGCAAGCAAGAAGTTATAAGTTTGCCTTAGTGAATATATTTAATAATAAATATAACGTAAATCCATTAGTGATGGATATGGTATGTTACCCATTTCTTTCGGAATATGAGTATAAGAAATGTGGATTGAATGTAGTGTCAGAACCGGAATTCACACTGTTTAAAGAAGATATTGAAAATTCAACTAAATTTGCAATGAAAATAGCTGGAGTATATCAAAAAACTAATCAACCTGTTTATGATAAATTAGTGGGCGGTGTTTATAATACTTGTAGATTACATTTTGAAACAAGTTTTGAGCAAAATGATGATAGTGCGAGTGTAGAACCATATTCTGAGCTTAGGGTGTATGGAGATAGTATTACTATTTCAGATATTGACGAGATAATTAAATCTTACTTTAGAGGGATTAAACAAACTGTATTTTTATGTAACGAGAATGGGGTACAACAGATAGCCCAAAATATTTATACTAAGTTTAATGCAGAAGGTATTTATCTTAAGGGCAGAAACTTTATTATCAATTCAAATCAAGAAAATGAATTGAAAAATATTAAGGATTATATAGGGATTTTTAATTTTGAAGTATTCTATATTGAAAAATTAAATGAGTATGTTAATGGTAATTTAAAAATAATCAATGGAAATTTTGAAGATGATGAATTTGAATTATTATTATTAATTGCTAATGAATCAAAATTCAATCTTCAACAATATATGGTGGAGCATGCGCCAATAGATAGAAATATAGTAGTTAAAGCTGGTGCAGGAACAGGAAAAACATATTCGATGATATCAAGAATATCCTTCATTTGTCATCAATCTAGCAATGCAAATATTCTCGATGTGAAAAATGAGATTGCAATGTTAACATTCACCACTGAGGCTGCTACTAATATGAAGAGTAGATTGAAACAGGCATTTATGAATTATTTTGTCCTTACACGAGAGAAAAAATATCTCGAAATGATTGCTGGTATTGAGAATATGCGTATATCAACAATACATAGCTTTTCCAATCTTGTAATAAAAAATACTTCTCTACCACTTGGAATAGGAGTAGATTTTGCAACAGTAAGTGGTAACTATCAGAAACAGAAAATATTTGATAAATACTTTAATGAGTATTTGCATAAGAAAAATGAGGAAGAGCCTATGTTCTTTGGCTCAATTCCAGGAAGTATGTATGAATTTAGAAAGTTATTATTGAAATTCTCAGACATGCTTTACAACAAGGGATATGACATAAAAGATGCAACAGAAGATATATTTGGTAGTCCGGTATCTGACATGCCATACATGAAGGAGATTATACAAGACGTAATTGTTGCAACGGAAAAAGAATATTCAGAATATCTTTATGAGAATAATTCTGTTAGCCTTGTTGAATATATGTTGTATTTGAATAAATGTGTTAATGATAAGTCATTTAATAAAAACCTATATCAATATAAATATATCTTTATTGATGAATTTCAGGATGTGGATGATTCACAGATTGTTGCTTTTTTAGAAATGCAAAAGAAACTAGGATTTCAATTCTTTATTGTTGGAGATTTAAAACAAAGTATTTACAGATTCAGAGGTGCTACTATGGATGCCTTTAAGAAGATGGGGTGCCAATCTGATCAGTGGAAAGAGTACACATTAAATATTAATTATAGAACGGACAGAAGATTATTAGATAAATTTGCAGTATTATTTGGTTCAATGGGAGGAAAAAATTTGATTCCGTATGTAGAACCAGATGATCGTTTGATTGGAGCAAATGAGAATTTATGTATCGATAGCGAAGAGTTAGTAGAGGTTTATCCGTATACAAAGGATGAAGAAAAAGAGGATACTATATATAAAAAACTTTTTGAAATTATTACTGATAGAAAGTCGGTAATTGAAACAAATGATTCATTTGAAAAATTATCAAGTGGAGAAAAGACAATTGCTATTCTTGTAAGAACAAACTTCCAAATTGCAACAATTTTAAGAAAAGCAGGAAATCAAGATGATATCGTTATAGAAAGCGATTCAAACGGAGATCTATATAAAATTCAATCAAGTATTGATTTATGTAAATTGACAGCCGCGTTATCAAATCCTAGAAATCCAGTATATTTATTTGATTTATTGTTATCTAATAATGTAAATATAAAATTTCCAGTTGAAAAATTGGTTAGTATGAATGAACAGTGCAAAATGGATTATTTGGTTGATTGTTTAGATCAGTTTTATATGAAGACGCTAGGGTTAACGTGGAGTCAGTTGGTTTTTGAAATACAAAGTAAACCAGTTTTGATGGTTATGAGAAAAATATATGATGCTACAAAGCCGTGGAAGACATATTCATTAGATGAAGCAAAACAGGATCACTACAGGAGTAATTATGATTTAGTATTTGAAGATTTGTCAAAAGAGGGAAAATACAGTTATTTGACTCTCGATTCAATTAACGAATCTCTACATATTTTGATTAATATGGGATCAGAAAAAACCTCACGTTCTGTTAATGATGTAGGAGACTATGTAAGGGTAATTTGTACAACTGTTCATAAATCAAAAGGTCTTGAGTATGACACGGTAATTATGCCTATAACAACGGATTCAATTGATACAATGCATAGAAATGGATTGGATGTAACATTTGTTGACGGAAAAGTGGGATATTGCATTAGTGTAGATGGTGAAACTATGGCAAATGAATATTTTTATACAGAAGATGAATTGGAAGAAATAGAGATGGAAGAAGCACGTATTTTATATGTTGCATTAACAAGAACTATTAACAAATTCTGGTGGTTTAATAATACTGATTCAAAAGGAAATACGTGGGGAAAACTATTGGAGGAAATGTAAAAATGGGAATAAAAATTTACACATATTCGAATCCATATGAAATTGACTGTGAGCCGTTTTGGAATGAAATAAAAGACTGCGCCCATTTTTGTGTGTCACAAACAATGGTAAATGGAATGAATCAAACATATCCGCTATTAAAAACAAGACAAGCAACGGCAACTATACGCACTCTTGTAAATAGTCTTTATGAAAATTGGGACGACATAAACACAAATGTCCGCCAAATTATGGAGGTGGATAATGCAATAAGTGAATTGGATTTTCAAACTATTAGCTTAGATAATGTTAAACGTTCTCTGCTATTTAATACTAGATCAATTGTTGCCTGCATAAGGAAGTTTAAAGAATTAAGCATTGATTCAAAGAAAATGAGCAGTTCGGAATTGAATATTGATCAAAAATATTTAGTAGAACTCTATAAAATAATTGATGGAAAGAATAAATCATCGTTTGATTTTGGAAGAGTGAAATCAAAAGAAGTAATTGATAAGGCTGTGGACGAAGCCTTGAAATACCATAAAGATTCTGTTGATTTATCTGTTATTGAAAGAGATAAAATTGTAATTCATGGTATCCATCAGTTTACTCCAGCGATGCTATGCGCAATAGAAGATATAAGTGAATTTAAGGATGTAGTTTTGTTGTTTAATTATCAAAAACAATATTCATCCATATACGATACATGGATGAACATTTATTCCGTTTTTGACTTACCAATTAACAATCAAAGTGTAAATCAATTTACACCTATGCCATTACTTATAAATTCATATAAGTCTAATGTGCTTGCTGATTATATAGGTCATTTATCAAACGGCGAATTTATTGAAAAAAATAAAATTTTGAATGATTTAGAAGTAGTGGAGTTTGATAATACAACAGAGTTTGCAAATTACGTAGCAATGCTATTTGATAAGGCAAAGAATATAAGTGAAAAAAGTGAAAAACCTAGAAGTCCATTGACATTTATGGAAGAACAATTATATTCAGCATCTGGAAAGGTAAATGATATTTTAAGGGCGTATTTTCCTGAACAATTTGGTGAACGTCACTTTTTAGATTATCCTATTGGACATTTTTTTGTTTCTACTACTAATATGTGGGATGGTGAAACGAAAAGCGTGAAAATAGGTAATTTCTCTGATGTAAAGGAATGCTTAAATTCTGGAATCATTGCAGAAACTACTCCAGGACAGTTAGTAAGTACATTCAATATGATTGAGCCATATATTGAAAAGGAGAGTACTATTTCTGGTATTTTAACTAAATTAAACCAACTAATTAAAAACGCAAATAAAAAACATGAAGATAAAGATAAGGTTGGTTATTTCACGGTTGAATTAAATTTATTATTAGAGTTGAAGAATGCTTTAACTGAACTTGAAAGTATAATTAACTCATTTTTTGAAGATTTCGATGCTGGGGCAGACAATTTTAGCAGATTTTATAAGAAAATCAGGAAATTTATCATTTCTAGAATGGGTGATATAAAAGATTTAGATGATGAAATGCATAGTGTAATTAGAAGGTTACTTGACAGATTAGAACAATCAGATTTGCCAGATACGGGTACATTTAATTCATTGAAACAAACAATGAGTTATTATTTAAGCCAAGATGAGAATACTGCAAGAGGAGCACACTGGATAGTAAGGAATTTCGATCAGATAGACGGTGATATTCTTAGAAGTGCATCACAAGACCCTCAAAAAGTTGTTTATCATTTTTGCTGTTTGAGCGATAAGGATATTTGTTCTAATAAGGATGAAAGATTGCCTTGGCCATTAGATATTAAATTTTTTGAGTATAGTTATCAAGCTCTCGAGTGGAAATATCAAGTTTTCTTGAAATCCAAGATGGAGTATCGTAATTTTAAGAGATATGCACTCCTTTATGGATTAGAGTTTAACCGAGTTGGCTGCAAGCTAAGCTATGTTCGTACAGAAGATAATAAAGAAAACGACTTATTTTATATGTTAACCTTATTAGGTGTAAAAGTAAGAAAGTATTCTTCGTTTAATTCAAATTCCTATCTCGAACACCTGACAATAGAGTCACATGAACAGGATATAAACGAAGCAGTAAAATTAGTTTCAGGAGAAGATAGAAAAAAATTAAAATTATGTCCATACAGATTCGCTTTGGAAGGATTGGAGCAGGGACGGACAATTTTTCGAGATAGATTTTTGATTCATACTTATCTAAAAATACTAATTAGTAATAGGACAAAGAAAGAACTTAATGGCAAGCAATATAATGATCAGATTATTAAAAAGGTTATACAAGAGCAATATGACATTATCGAAACAAGATTTCGTATATCAGATGAACTTGAAAAAACTCAAATTATTTCGGCTGTCTATAAAGATATTTATGGATTTATTAATTATATGAAAAAGTACAATAAAAATAAAAATGCTTTTCCTGTTATAACAACTAACATGTCACAAGAAATGAGATTAAGGGAGTATTTTCTTAATATATCATTGAAAGAATTGAGTGAAGAAGTTACAGATGATGAAATAAAACAAACTATAGCTGATAGGAAATTTTACTGTATACACGGAAAGCATTGTATGTACTGTGCAAGTAAGGATATATGTCTTGAGTTTGGTGCAAACACGGGAGGTGAATAACAATGATTACAAATGGAATGTATGTGAGGTGTGCAATTGATAATGAAAAATATTCTCGTGATTATGCAATTGGAAAAATCAAATTGGTGGATGATTTCTCAGAATTGGTAAATATAGAATTTTTTGATATCACAGGAGTGGGAGTATTTTACTCAAAACCTGAGAATAAACAATACAATATCAATACTGTTTCGCATTGTAAAATTAGGTTGGGAGCACTGGTACAATATAAAGGGAAAAAATACGAGATTAGAGCATGCAAAAAAAACTCAAATGATAAATTGTATTATTACTATATTCAATCTGAGAATAATAAGATAGAGTACCTTCCGGAAACAGTACTTGAATGTTCTTATAATGATGGGTATGTATGGCCTTTGGAACAATTAAAACACTATGAATTTCAAAATCCTATGTGGTTTTCAGGAAGAAGTGTTGTAAGTAAAACCATGCACATAATTAACAATTCACTATATGGGTTCAGTGAGATAGCAGGATGCAAAATATATTTAAAAACACATCAGTTAAGAACTATCATGAGATGCCTCCAAGATGGCGTATGTAGAAATATGATTGCTGATGAAGTTGGAATGGGAAAAACAATAGAGGCTCTTGCTGTTTTAAAAGTTTTTCTAAAAGATAATCATAATTCCCAAGTTTTAATTATTGTGCCAGATGCATTAGTAGAACAGTGGAGAACAGAACTGGCTTATAAATTTAAAATATTAGAAGGTCGCGATGTAAATAATAATGATATTTGTTTAGTTGGTATGAGTGAAATTAAGTACTGTTTATCGGAATATGACTTTGTGATAGCTGATGAAGTTCATAAGTATTTACAAGATCAAGATATGTACATAACATTACTTTCTCTCAGCAGAAAGACAAAAAATATACTAATGTTAAGTGCTACTCCTGTACAGAGAAGAAAAGATGAATATAAAAAATTACTACAGTTAATCCAACCTTTTAAATATATAGAGATGTCAGATGAAAAATTTGAAGAATTGTTAGAGTTGCAGGGTGATATTGTACGACGTGTTCATGAATCACTTGAAGATTTGGATTCGTATCTAGAAGAAATTGAAAATTGTGAAAATCAACATAATGAAGATACAGAAGATGCTTTTGAAGATGTATGTGATAGCCTTAAAAAGATAAATAAGTTGATAAATGATGAATCGTTTAAAGAAATGTATCAAAAAATTGAATATCACAAGGAAGATTTTGGTATTGAAGGAATTCAAGGCGCGTTAGCATATGTTTGTGAAAATTATCAGTTTGAAAAATCTATTATAAGAAATAGAAGAAACGAAGAGGAAGACTATAATATTCGCCAACTACAGGAAATACCGTATGACATGCAAACTAATTTCAACAACACAGAATATAATGTATATAGGGAGTTAGCAGCTTGGATAGAATCCCAACACTTGAATTATGATATTTATTTGAATAAGCATAAAAGTATTGTATCTGCTTTTTTTAGTTCAGCCAGTGCATTTGAAGAAATACTTTCAAATAGTTCATTAGCTATACCTGAAACATTATTACAATTAGCAAAAATGTGGAAGAAAGAGGAATTGGATAATTGTACGAATATATTCAGTTATATGGAAGACCCAACAGATTATATGTCCAGAATGAATAATGTAATTGATTATATTGATCAAGAGGCGAATGGAAAAAAAGTATTAGTTTTCACAAATTTCGATGAGACTTTTCAATTATATAAAAATGTTTTTGAAAAATACTTTGGAAAGGAGCATTGTGCTTTTTTTTCGAAATACATGGATTCTGATGAACGAGAGCTAGGTGCATACAGATTTGAGACAGACAACAATTATTGGATTCTACTTTCAGATGAAACTGGAGGTGAAGGAAGAAACTTCCAAAATGCCGATATTCTTATACATATAGATATTCCATGGAGTGCAAATGATTTAGAGCAGCGAATAGGACGACTGGATAGAATAGGACGTGAAAAGGATAAGCCTGTTAAATCAGTTGTATGTTATTCAAAAGAAACTTTAGAAGAGGATTTATTTAAGTTTTGGAACAAAGGCATTGGAATGTTTACAAAGTCTCAAAGTGGTATTGAAATCATCATGAACGCAATGGATGAAAAGATAATAAAGTCAGTGTGTAATGATTTTAAATATGGTTTAGTAAGTATAATTGAAGAGGTAGAAAAAGAACTAGAGGATTTGAAGGATACTATAAAAAGAGAACGTTATTTTGACGTTGCAGAATATAAATATCAATCATTAAATAGAATTATGGATGATACTAGAGAAATGTATGTTGCAAATGAAAAACAATTATTCACTGATTCCATGATGAGATGGTCGTCTTTATCTGGCTTTAAAGGACGAAATCAAGGTGAATCTACAATACGATTTGATGCATCTTCATTTTCATTAAAATCTGCATATAATACTCTTTTTGTGCCACCAGATATTAGATTGATGATTGGTGACAAGATTAATCAATTGCAAAATAGAGTGCGTTCTTTAAATGGAGATAAAATGGTTCACGTTGATGTCAATTATGTGCAAGGAACATTTGATAGGCAAATAGCGCTTGATAATGATTATATTTCTTTTTTTGCACCTGGTGATGCGATTTTCGATAGCATAGTTAACAATGCTATCAATTCATATAAAGGAACTTGCGCTGCATTTGCTTGTAAAACAAATATGGATTGGAATGGATTTGTGTTTACTTGGGCTGTATATCCGGATGAGTCCAGACTGCTAGAAAAAGGAATATCAACACATATAATCGATAGGTATCGAGGTTTTATGCCAATAGAACAATTTCAATGTGCAATTTCTATCTCAGATGTTGAAGATATTTTGGAGGATGAAGTTTTATGTATGTTCAATTATCTTATGACATCAGAAAAAATAGACCGCAAAAAATTTCAACATCTTGGATCAAGATCAGGATTGAATTCAAATATTGAAATGTTTACAAATATGTATCCAACAGAAAAATGGCAGCAAATTGTTGAATATGGTTATAGCAAGGCATCGGATGAGGTTAAGAAAAAAATAAACGAGAAGTTAAAGAAACAGTTGGGTATGTTAAGAACAGAATTACTGAAAAATAGCGGTGCAAAAAAAGCAACTTCAAGTTTCTATAATAGTGATACTAGTAATGATGATGAAGAATTAAATGATTTGATTTTTAAATGTTTTTCTAGACCAAGAATGGTTTTAGATTCTGTATGTTATGTGAGGATGATATATGAATGAAAATGAAGTGCATTTTCTAGTAGAGAATGTAATACAAAATAAAAACATTGATTTACTTACAGCAAGTTATAATTTTGATAATGCAAGAGATGAATACGTGTATAGCACTGCTATTAGATTTGTAAAAATATGGTTATCATATCAAAATAATGAAATTAAAAAGGTTGATTTCGAATGTGCTCTACGAAACTATTTATTAATTTTAAAAAGGGAAATAATTATTCCAAACTATGTACCATCTAATCGATTTGAAGAGTTCGGGCTACAAATAAATACTCAAAATGGAAAAGTATGGACAAGCTTGCTGTTGCCAGAATTTACAAATAATGTATTGGTTAAACAATTATATATGCAAGATATCACAATTGATAAAGAAGATATGATTCATAATTTATATACAAATTCATTTATAAGGAATTTAACTCCATTCCAATTTTTTAAAAGCAATGAACAAAAGTTAGCTGTTATGGGGGCGTTACGTGTTCCAAATGGTTACTCATGTTTGGTTTCAATGACAACTGGTGGAGGAAAAAGCTTAATCACCCAAACAGTAGCATATCAAAAGGAAGGGCTAACAATTGTTATTGTTCCAACGATATCATTGATGCTAGATCAGTATAAAAATGCAAGGGCAATTTTGAATTCTGATGTTGAAAAGGAAATATTTTTTTATCATAGTGATGTTTCGCTTGGAAAATTTTACGATAGCTTAAAAAAGAAGAAGGCAAAGATATTATTTGTTTCACCAGAAAGCTTAATAAAAAATAAAGGCTTGAAGGATGCAATACAGAAAGCTAATGAAGAAAAATACCTTAAAAATATTATTATTGATGAAGCTCACATAATAATTGAATGGGGTTCATTGTTTAGAATTGATTTCCAGTGTCTTGATACTTTAAGAAGAAATCTATTGAGAGAGAACGATACTCTAAGAACATATTTGTTATCAGCAACATATAGTGATGAAACTATTAGACAATTGAAACTATTCTACGCAGACAATGAAAAATGGATAGAGGTACGATGCGAAAAGTTAAGACATGAAACACGTTTTGATATTATTAAATGTGATAATTATGGTGAAAAAAAGAATAAGATTCTTAAGGCAATAGATTTATTACCTCGTCCGATGATTGTTTATGTAAAGTCTCCAGATGATGCTGAAAAGTTAAAGGAAACTCTTTGTGAGCGAGGATATAATAATATTTATACATTTACTGGAAATACTGGAAATGATCAAAGATTAAACATTATTGAGAAATGGAAATCGGGTGAATTTGATCTAATGATTGCCACATGTGCGTTTGGAGTGGGAGTTGATAAAAAAGATGTTAGAACGGTTTTGCATACTTATGTCCCAGAGAATCCTAACAAGTATTACCAAGAGGCAGGAAGAGGAGGCAGAGATGGCCTTCCTTGTCTTAGTGCTATGATATATACAGAGCAGGATGTAGATTCTGCATTTAGTTTTGTCAGTAAAGTAATAACCACAGAAAAACTTGTTGGTAGATGGTTTAGCATGATGAAAAGTAATAGAACACAATCGTTACATGACTCCAAATATTTGATAGATACATATGTAAAGCCAGATTATAATGCGGATGAAGAATTTATAGATTCTATAAGTAATCAAGATGTTAACTGGAACGTGTATGTAATTCTTTTTTTAAGAAGAAACGGATTAGTTACAATTGATGATATTCAATATATTAATAACAAATATGTTTTCTATATAACGGTTATAAAAAGGAAAATACTATCCAATGATGATGAAACTGTTTCTATGATCGATGATATTAGAAACAAAGAGTGGGAAAAAACGGAACATGATTTTCTTCTTATGAAAAAGAATTTGAATAAAGTAGGAAAATGTTGCTGGTCGGATATGTTTACTAAGATATATAGAAAAACACATGACTATTGTGCGGGATGTAATGAGCATACAGACATAACTAATTTTGAAGACTCACATGCATTGAAAACAGAAATAGCCGCGCCATTATCAAAAGTAAAAGAAGATATAGTTTCATATGTGTATGGAGCAAAATGCATGTTGTCAATTGATAATGAATATGAAAAAGATATTCTGAATGTTATCAATATGGGACTAGATGTTTTTGTGTCTGATGATAGTATTTTGAAACTGATATTAGAGAAAAAAGATAAGAATAATAGTTTGTTGTATTGCAATTATTCTGATTTTCTAGAATTAGTTTCTTCAAATAAATACTATATATCTGGAGCGGTGGGTATTTGCTTTCCGGATAATATATCAATGCAAAATCGAATTGTAAATATAATCGAGAATAATATTAAAGGTAACGATATTTGTTTTTTACTATTTGCGAATAAAGATTATTACATATCAAATAAGAGTAAAAAATTATCTGAATTACCTTTTGTTCAGTATTGTAGACAATAATAAATTGCCAAAGGAGTGATGACATGTTTGATAAAAGTATAAAAACTGAAACTATACCAGAAAGAGTTTATGAATTATGTAAAATGATTTCAAAAGGTGAAATAAAGGATAGTGTGGCAAGAGAAAGAATGGAACCAGAGGGAATAAATACTAGCAATACATCATACTATCCAAGCATAAGAGAAGTTTTAGTACAGGATCTTAAGTTGGTTGAAAATAATGATGATGTTTTAAAGTTTATTGGAGATAACAAGATTTTGAAAAATATGGATTCTTTTCGGTTTTTTTGTAATTCCAAGGCATTTAGCAATAGTGATTCATATTTCTATAAAATCACACAATGCTTTCTAGAGTCTGATGAAAGCTGGTTAAAATATAAGACATTAACAGAGGCTCTCTTAATAAGAGAAGTACAAGAAGCTACTGGAATCGCTTCTATCGACCAAAAAATGATGCTAGGAAGTCGTTTTTGGATTTCTTTTTTGGGACTTGGATATATTCAAGAAGGATATGCTATGTATTTTTTACCTAATATGCATATTGCATTACAAGATTACTGTGAATTAGCGGAGCTTGAAAAGAATAAGGAGTATTCTGTTAAAGAATTTACGGAATCAATATATAAATATGCATCTGTGGCATTACGTAGATCTGAAGAGAAGCAAGAATTTAACTTAGCGATGTCTAATGCGTTACGAGAAATGCATGATAATAAAGAGATTATTCTAAAGAAAAATCTTGATAGTAAAGCTAAATGGAGATTATTTAAAGATAATACTCATGAGTTTACAGATGAGTTTACCCACATAATCTATAAAGGAGTAAAAAGAAGATGAATAAACAAATAGCATTTAAAAGATTAACAGATGTGTTAAATGTAGATTCGATTAATAGCACACAGGCGGACTTTCTTTCTACTCATGTTCCATTTAGAAAAATTACTGTGACAAATGATTTGTCTGGAACTCCAATAGCAGAATATATTTCGGAGGATGAAGTATTTAATAAATATTTTAATAATTCAGATAAGTATGATGAGCATCAATTAATTGTTGTTGATGGTTCGAGCGGTTCTGGGAAGTCACATTTTATTAGATGGATTGAAGCAAAGTTAGAAGCGGCAGAGACTAATAATGATGTTGTATTAATGATTCGTAGAAGTGATAACACACTCAAAGGTACAATAAGGCAATTTCTGGATATTGAAGAAGTTAAAAATTTAAAAAATAAAGATATATACGAAAGACTAGTTAAGGCTAACCAGAATGTGAGTGAGTTAAAGTTTAAATATAATATATATCATGAATTTTTGGTTGCATTAGAGATTGATAAAGATGAGACCATTCTTTCTGCTAGCGACAAAGAAAAATTCAAGGAGTTATTATCTAGTTCTGAATTTTCTGAGAGAATGATGAAGGCGGGAGGTCCAATCGAACGAATTTACAGTAAAATTGTTGATTGTAATACCAGTATTGACAAAGATGTATATGCATTATTTGAAATAGAAGATTTTATTCTTGATTATGATTTCAATATGAAATTGAAAGATAATGCTAGTAAAAAGGCTGTTAAAATGGCGAATAAATTATTACCAGAAGTAGATGGGAGCTTTGCTGATGAAGAATGCAATCCTGAAATACTTGTAAGGTATATGAATGCTAAAGTTGAACCTGTTATCAAGGAATGTGCAGGATTAGGCCAAGGTGATTTTCAGCAGATTTTTAAAGAAATTCGACAAGAACTATTTAATCAAGGCAAAAATCTGATTCTTTTGATAGAAGATATTACTTCTTGTACTGGCATTAATAGAGACTTGTTAGATGCTTTGATTGTTAAACATACAGGTGAAAATGCAAAGGATAAGATGTGCCGATTAGTGTCAGTTATCGGAACAACAACAGAGTATTTTAAGGAGTTTAGATCAAATTATCTTGATAGAATCACTACTATGGTAACAATAGAAGATGGTTCTATTGGAAATAACACAGATGATTTGATTCAGTTTGTTGCAAAATATTTGAATGTAATGTCTATTAGTTCTGAAGTAATAAATAAGTGGTATAAAGATGGTGCACTTGATTCGGAGTATCCAATTCATGAAGATACGGAGGTAAAGAATTGGGAATACTACACTTACTTGGGTAAAAAAATAAGTTTATATCCATTTACAAAGCGCGCCATTGTAAATCTTTATAACGGCATTGATGTGCATAAAACGCCTAGATATATTCTTCGTAAAATAATAGAACCAGCAGTAGATGGAATCATTAAAGCTAAAAAAATGTTTCCAAATTTCTTACTGTCCAAGAAACCAAATCTTATTTATGAGATAGTTGATAGAATAAAAAGTACAATTACTAATATGCAGCTTACTCAAGATGAAAAAAATATTCTTACAGATAGGGTTTTAGCAATAATGAGTTATTGGGGTGATGGGACTCTTGATGATAGTAAGAAAGGTTTTTTGGGTGCTATAGGATATAATGTATTTATTGAATTCGAATTAGGCGGATTTGTAGAAAAGGTACTTGGTAAATCACTTTCTGAAGAGGAAGTAATACATGAAGGTGATGGTGAAGACCTTGACCCTAGAAATGGAGATCCTAATCTAGACCCAGATCCATCACCGGTTATACCTCCACAACCCCAAGTGAATAAGGCTTTTGATAGTTTTACAAAGATTTTATCAGACTGGCATTATGAAAAGAAAAGCTTTACCAAAGCATATCAAGTTAGAGATGAAATTTGTAAATTTATTTTTGCAAGTATTTCTTGGCAACAAGAAGGGGTTCCTCTAATTTCTGTACAAATGGTGGAAAAATCAAGTTATGATTTGGTCGAAATAGAACGCCAGGATAAAAAAGTAGGCAAGGGACTTGTTTTTCTTGAGGATAATGATGAAAACTATCAGTTACTTTTAGCAATTGGAAAGAGTTGGTATTTAGGTAAGAAAAGAGAGAATAATATTGAGTATGCTTCTTGGGATTTTGAAGGAGCTGCATCTAGTTTAAGAGTAGTTACAAGATGGCTAGAAAAAAATAAAAATACTTTTGTTGAAATTGTTAAAGCGTTTAATGAAAAAGAAAAATACCCAGATTATCTAAAGTGTTCAATAGTTGCAGAAGTATATAGAAGCTTACTGAATGGTGATGCACAAGTGAACAAACTTGCGGATTTTAAGGCGGAAATACTATTAAAAGATAATGCTACTCGTAAGAAAAATCCTATGAATGGACATTCAGTTGGATGGACAGAGTTAGTTAATAATATTGTTTATGCGAATGGTGCTAACGATGAGAACATAGATACAATTCAAAGGTATTTTAATCTTATTCAAGGTAATGCGAAAAATGCAAAAAGAAAAATAATTAATTATAATTTATTGGAGAGCGTTTTTAAGGATATCAAGAGCAATCAATTTAGCATTGATATAGAAAGTGTTGTAAATGATGAAAAAATACCTGCAAGAAATAGTGCAAAGGACTACTTGAAGAAAATTATAAGTCGAATTGATAAAGCAATTAGTGATGAATGCAATGAAGGAAGATCCTTATATGAAAATGCTTTAACGTATTTTGATTTTCCACTAGGTTCTGAAATCGAAACAGAAGACATAAAAGATTTACTTAATGAAATTATTGAATTTTATGGAGATACGGAAACATGTGGTGTAAATGTTGCATTGAAAACTTATGAGGCAAAAGAAATAAGAGACAAAGGTGCAGAATTATCAAAAGCTTTTTCGATTGTAAGTGAAGATGTTTCTCATATGGACACATTAGATAAATTAGTAGCTTATTCAAAAAATCCTATGAAAATTATTAAGCAGTTTATCTTGTTTATCAAAGCGGTCGATGATGATAGGACAAATGTTTACAATCAGATGCTTATTGAGAAAGAGGCACTAACAAGAAGTGGTAATTGGTCAGATGATGTAGATCCAAGATTTGACGACAATAAGTTAGAATTTGATGATTTAATGAAATTAGTGGAGGAATAAAATGTTACAGACTAAATTAAATGAATGTCGTGTTTTAATGGCAGAAGTGTCACAAAACAAGCAAGAAGATAATGAACATCAAAATATTGTAAGAAAAAACAATACGTTTTTTGATTCATATAATACATACTTTCTTCCAGTTATCAAAGGTTACTTGGTTTGTAAAAAATATGAGCATGTTTCGTTTTCTGAAAAAACAAAAGAAGATTTGCAAAAACTTATAAATTATTCTAAATCAACTTTTGATCAGAAAACAGTAATAAATCCTGCTAAATACCAGGATAGTGTAAAGAAACTGAATGAAAGGATTAAAACTGAATGGAAGTTGCAGACTGATGAACTCTTATCAGGAATCAAAGAAGAGTTAGGAATTCTAAAACTTGTAAGTAACGAAAAACAAGATATTCAAAAGATATTAATATGTCTAAATAATTTTTCTAATTGGCCAGATGATGAAATCATAGCTGCGCAATATGAGAATGCAAATCAAAAGGCTAAAGATATTCTATCGAGAATGGAATTCGATGATGAAATAGCAAGTTTTTTAAAAAAAGTTAAGAATAAAGAGGCTTCATTGCTAGATTTGACCGATCCAATAATTGAATGGATAAGAAGAGAAGAATTATCTGGAAATATAATGCTTAGCATTAAAAACTAATTGACTTTTCTCAAAAATGAAAATATACTTAAGTAGGTCATAAAATATACTTAAGTATATTTTTTTGTGGAGGAAAATATGAATTATTGTTATAAATTCCCAGTGGTTAAAGGCGTACAGGCAAATAAAGAATATTATATTGCTATGGTACCATTAAAAATGTTAAATCGTCTATTTCCAGAAGAAAATGAATTTGTTTTACCAGAATATAGAGCTCAAAGACGAATAAATGAATCAAGAATACCTACTATCAAGAATTACATTTTAGAAAATGAAGATAGTTATGTATTTTCAGCATTGGCGGCTTCAATAGATGGTGAATTCGAATTTGTTCCTTCAGGTGATGCTGGATTAGGAATGTTAGAAATTTCACTTGATGCTAGATTTTTAATTAATGATGGTCAACATAGAAAGGCAGCAATTGCTGAAGCAATAGGTGAGAAGCAAGAGCTGGGTGAAGAGACGATTTCAATTGTTTTCTATGAGGACATGGGATTAAAGAATAGTCAGCAGATGTTTACAGATTTAAACAAACATGCTGTAAAAACATCGAATTCTATAGCCGAATTATATGATTCTAGAGATGAATTAGCTGTTGTAACAAGAAAAACTGTAGAGGAAGTTGTTTTTCTAAATGAATTTGTTGATAAGGAAAAAGATATATTAGGGAAATTTTCATCGGCGTTATTCACTTTAAATACAATATATACAGCAAACAAGAGAATATTAGGAAAAAATGAATGTGATGTTGAATTTGAAAAGTTTTGCATCTTGTTTTGGCAAATTATTTCAAATAATATGTTGCCTTGGAGCGAGTTACAAAATAAGGAAATTAGTAAGAAGGAACTTCGTGAACAATACTTAGCTGTTCAATCTGTTATCATACAAGCTTTTGGTAGATTAGGGAATTATTTTTTTAGGAATAAGAATATCAATATGGAAGATAAACTTAAGTGTCTAAAAAATATTAATTGGAGACGTAGTGCGGATACTTGGTTTCTACGTGTTGTTAAAGAAAATGGAAGAATGATAAATAATGAAAATGCAATTATTTTAGCAACAAACAAGATTAAGCAAGATTTGGGCATTGAACTTACAGAAGCAGAAATGAAAGCTGAAGATGAATTGCTCAAGAATATAAAGAATAGAGGATAAATATGGAAACAAATAATTCAGGAATAACGATTACTCAAGAGGTAATTGAAGGATTAAAAGAAACAATTAGAAACTTATATATGTCGGACGATATACCTTGGGTCATTGGATATTCAGGAGGTAAAGATAGTACTGCAACATTACAGCTTGTATGGCTTGCTTTAAAAGAATTAAAAGAGGAGGAGCTAAAGAAAACTGTACATATTATAAATACTGATACATTGGTAGAGTCACCAGTTATCTCTAAATGGGTAGAGAATTCATTAGTTATAATGCAAAATGCTGCAGATGAACAGAAATTGCCATTTATCACACATAGATTAAAACCAGAAACAAATAATACGTTTTGGGTAAATCTGATTGGACGAGGATACCCTTTTCCTAGGAAGAAATTGCGTTGGTGCACTGATAGATTGAAAATACAACCGGTAAATAATTTTATTAAGAAAAAGATTGCAGAGCACGGTGAAATAATTCTTGTTATTGGAACAAGAAAGGCTGAGAGTTCAAATCGTGCTAGAACGATGGCGAAGTATGAAAAGATGAGAGTTAGAGAGCTTTTAAGCCCCAATCCTACACTGGCAAATGAACTAGTGTTTTCTCCATTAGAGGATTGGAAAGATAGTGACGTATGGGTTTTTTTAATGCAATATAAGAACCCATGGGGATTTTCCAATCATGAGTTACAAACCCTATATATGAGTGCAACAGAAGACAAAGAATGTCCGATGATGACAGAAAAAAACCTTCCAAGTTGTGGGAAAAGTAGATTTGGTTGTTGGGTTTGTACAATGGTCGAAAAAGATAAATCAATGGAAGCAATGATTGCAAATGATGATGAAAAAGTATGGATGACACCATTATTAGAATTTAGAAATCTTTTCGGTGATGAAGAAAAAGATCGTAAAAGAAGAAGTTTCCGAAAGATGCAGGGATATCTTACTGGAACATATGAGAGATTACATCATGGTCCATATCTGAAAGAGATAAGAGAAGAATGGTTAAAAAGACTTTTAGAAATTCAATTAGAAATAAAAACGAATGGTCCAGAGGAATTTGCTGATTTCGAACTTATATCAAACGAAGAGCTTAAATGCATTAGAAGAATATGGGTTAATGAAAAACACGAATTTGACGATTCTTTACCTCGAATATATAAAGAGGTTTATGGTACAGATTTCAAAGATCCAGATTGGATACAAAATGAATCATTTGGAAAGGAAGAATGGGATATTCTCAAGCAGGTGTGTGAAGATCTGTATCCAGATGAAGAACTCTCTTTTGAGATGATGTATAGTTTGGTAGATATTGAAGCAAGTATCAGTTCGGTTAACGAAAGAAAAGGTATTTTAAATTCATTGGAATCATGCATAAGAAAAACTTTTTATGCAAATGAAGAAGATGCGACTAATTATTATAGAGGACAACTCGAAAGAAAGAAAGACTTAGGTGGAAAATACAATGAAAAATTCTTTGTACATATTCAGGGAGATGATGAAGAATTCGAAGACGAAGAACAAAATGAGGTGACTGAATAATGGTTATTAAAGAATTAAAACTACATAATTTTGGTATATATGCGGGAGATAATGTGTTTGAGTTTACATCGGATAAACCAGTTGTATTAGTCGGTGGTATGAATGGACGAGGAAAAACTACATTTCTAGAAGCAATTTTACTATCATTATATGGACAAAATTCATTTGCATTTCATGAAAGTAAAATTAAATCATATGGTCAATATTTAAAATCATATATAAATATAGCAGATGGTACCAATGAGGCTAGTTTAGAGCTATTCTTTTCGATTGATTCTTCTGATAATGAAAATTATAGAATAAGAAGAGCATGGAATGGAAATATTCAAAGGCTAAAGGAGGAAATCTCGGTCTATAAAAATAATGAATACAATTCCTTTTTAACTGAAAATTGGCCAATGTTTATTGAAAATATTCTACCAAGTAGACTGTCAAACTTTTTCTTTTTTGACGGGGAAAAAATCGCTGAATTAGCGGTTGAAGATACAGATACTCAAATGAAGGATTCGATTCGTTCGTTGTTGGGGATATCTGTATTAGATGTGCTAAGCAATGACTTGGGGAGAATCGTTTCAAAAAACAGTAGAAAGAATGAAAACAATCAAAGTCTTATGGAAATAGAAACTTTGAGGGGTAATAAAGATAATTTTGAAAACGAACTGAAAAAAATTGAAGCAGACATTATAGGTAAAAAAGTTGAATTAGAAGAAAAAAATAAAGAACTTGATGTGTTACAGAGCGAATACAGATCAAAAGGTGGAGATGTAGTCAAACAAAGGGAAGATTTATATCAGAAAAAAATTGCTTTAACTACAAAAATTAGCCAATCTAAGGATGTTTTGATTAATGATGCTGCATCTGAATTACCATTGTTTATGGTAAAAGATTTATTGCTTGATATTGAAGAACAATCATTACTTGAACAAGAAAAAAAGATGTTAGAAATGACAATCTATCAAATGAAATTCATGTTGAAAAAGTTTGAAAATGACTGCCCAGACATGTTTGAAAGCGCATCTGAGTTTATCGAATATATTAGCAATAATGCTGAATCAGGAGATGTAGAAGAAATTTATAAATTGTCAGATACAAATGTTTTTAGACTTCAAAATATGCTTGATGAAGGCTTAGATGGCAGAATAGAAAATACACAGAAACACTTAATGAATTTAGATAGATGTATTAAAGAATCATCGCAGTTAGATAGTTATCTTTCAGTTGATATTGATGAAAAAGCTATTTCAAGGATATATAAAAATATCAAGTTGATTGAAGAAAAAATAAATAATATTGAGGTTGAACTTGATTCATTAGAAGAAAAATATAGAAGTACAAATAGTCATTTTGTTACGGTTAATGCAGAGTTTAAGAGAAAAGTTGAAGTATATTTAGAACACGTGGAACTTGGTGACGATACAGATAGAATAATGAAATACTCACAAATGGTAACTTATATTTTAGATGTATATAAAGTGAGATTACAGAAGCGAAAAGTAAGTGTGGTCGCAGAGACTATGACTAAATGTTATAAGAAGCTCGCAAATAAGAAAAATCTTATTGATTATATAGTAATGGATGATGAGACATTAGATTTGAAATATTTAAATATGGATGGTAATGAAGTTACAAAATCGTCACTTTCTGCAGGCGAGAAGCAGTTGATGGTAATATCTTTACTTTGGGCATTAGCAATTTGTTCAAAACGTAAGTTACCAGTAATCATAGACACACCATTATCAAGATTAGATTCAAATCACAGAGAAACATTGATTAACAGCTATTTTCCACATGCGAGTGAACAGACTATTATTCTGTCTACAGATTCAGAAATTACAGAAGAATATTATTTAATGATGAAAGAAAATGTAGGTGACGAATTTACGCTGATTTATGATGATAATTCAAAATCAACATCAATTCGCAAAGGATATTTTGTGGAGGACAAGTTATGTTAGTAAAACAAATAAGGTTATCTAATCAAGCAAAAGATAAATTATCTAGATTAAAAGGAAAAACTGGAATAAAGAACTGGAATGTATTATGTAGGTGGGCTTTATGCTATTCGCTTAAGGAGGATTCAATACCAACAGATATAACTTTGAATCAAGATAGTAATTTAGAAATGTCTTGGTATACATTTGGAGGCGAGGATAGTGATTTATACGAAGCCTTAGTAGTTGCTTGGTGTAAGTCAAAAAATCTTCCTTTAGATAATGATACGGTGGCAAAGTACTTTAAATTACATTTGGAAAGAGGAATTTCGTACTTAAGCGGTACAAACTTTATTAAGTGCATAAATGATTTATTACTTTTAGCAGTAGGAGATAAATAGTATATGAGTATATATTTGGATTATAATGCATCTTCTCCAATTGATTTAAGAGTTTTGGATTGTATGGTTGATGTATATAAAAATTCTTATGGTAATGCTGATAGCAGGACACATGATTTTGGAGATAATGCAAGAAAACTTGTTGAAACAGCTAGAGGGCAGGTTGCAGAATTAATAGGAAGAAATAAAGATGAAATTTTTTTTACTAGTGGTTCGACGGAAAGTAATAATATTGCAATTTTAGGTTTAAAAAAATATGCAGAAGAAACAGGTAAAAACCATATCATTACGTCTACCATAGAGCATAAAGCAATTTTTGAGTCAGTTAGAGAATTAGCTAGGGAAGGGTTCACAGTAGATTATGTGAAACCCGATTATACAGGTAGAATAAATGCAAATGATGTTATATCGTTGGTTACTGAGAAAACATTAGTTGTAAGTATAATGCATGTAAATAATGAAACAGGTGTTATTCAGCCTATTAAAGAAATTGGAGATTATTTAGCAGATAAGAATGTTTTATTTCATATAGATGCGACTCAAAGTGCAGGAAAGCTAATTGATGAGATAAAAGAATTGACTTACGATATGATGTCATTTTGTGCGCATAAAATGAGTGGTCCACAAGGGATAGGTGTTCTTGTTCTTAAGAAAAAAAGATATAAACTTCCTCCAGTCAAAGCAATTACTTATGGTGGTGCACAGGAACATGGTATAAGACCAGGTACTTTACCAGTAGCATTGATTGCAGGATTTGGAAAAGCATGTGAGTTAGCGGCTGCAGAAAAGGAAATAAACTTAACCCATTGTCTAAAAGTTAAAGAGATGCTTTTAAGTATGTTGGAAGATTCAGGCCTAAAATACAAAATAAATGGAACACAAGAATATAGTATTTATAATACCTTGAATATTAGCATTGATGGTGTTTTTTCCGAGGCTTTGATGCTGTCTTCAAAGAGTTTTTGCGGCATTTCCAATGGTTCTGCTTGTAATTCAAGTGAATATAAACCAAGTTTTGTATTAACTGAAATGGGAATAGAGCAGGAACGCATAGAAGAAGCAATTAGAGTGAGTTGGGGATCTCATACAGATTTAGAAGATACGAAACAGAATTTTCAACAACTATTATCAATAGCAAAGGATTTAATCTGGTAGATTGAATATTTGGAGAAGAAGATATGGATATAGAAAATCTAAAATATGTAAATGAACTAAATATAGAAAGCTTTATTCATATGCTGGATGATCCAACAGAGTGTTACAAATTCTATTGGTTAGATGCCTTGCTTAGTGTTTTTTCATTAGGAAAAACGGAAATTATGTTTGATGAATTGCTTAATGAAATGATTGTAGGTGCTTGGTACTAGGTTGTTGAATATCATTTACGTCTAGGCCCTAAAAACTCTGCTGGCAAAATAATGAATAGTTTGGAGCGTGCTGTTATAAAATTATCTCAAATATCTCATTTGCCAGGTGATGCAAAAGAGATTACTATTTTAGAAAAAATAAAAGAGTATGATAAAGAAATATCAGAGGAGAAAAAACAACTGATATTAAACGTTCCGTATAGGTTATTATCCTCATTTATTCCAGACGTAGGAGGAAATGATAAATTATGGGATCAACGTAAACGTATGATTGCGTATATTGAAGCACTAAACAAAAAGGAGTGTATTCCATATAAGATTATAGATGGAGCGGGATTAAATAAGAAAGTTGTAATTACACAGGAATGGCAAAAATTTATCAGAGATAATTTTGTTACTATTTCAGGGTGGATAGAGATAAAAAAGGTTAGATATTTACAAAATAGAAACCCAGACGTTCCAGGAATTATATTCAAACTTGAAGCAGAAAAAGATAAACAACGAAAACTTAAATATGTCAGGGAACTATGGAATTTAATTATTGAGACAGTACCAGTAATAGACATATATACAGATAAGGAGTTTATAGAAAACAAATACGAAATAGATCATTTCATACCATGGTCATTTGTTGCAAATGATGAATTATGGAATTTACTTCCAATGGATAGTTCTTTGAATTCTAGTAAAGGTAATTATTTACCCAGGTGGGACAAGTATTTTAAAAGATTTGTGCATAATCAATTTTTGATGAATCAGCAGGTTCAATCGAAAGATAGGATAAAATCCATCTTTCTAAAGTGTCAGAGGGACAATCTGGTTATGCCATGGTCGCTTGATGTACTGTATGTGTTTGAACGTAGTAAAGTTGATTTTACCAATACACTAGAAAAGAAATTGAAACCGATTTATGATTCTGCAATAATGCAAGGTTTTGAGGTATGGAATTATGAAAAAGTATAAATTAATTGATAAGGCTGGTCGGCTTTATGAAAGCGAATTACCAGGAAAATATGGTGGAGTGATTTTACTCATAAATCCCGAGGCAGCTATAATTATAAATAGCATATATAAATGAGTGAAAATTGCGGTCAAAAGGTAAGGTTGACACGACAATGCCGAAAATATATAATTTACTTACTAAAAACGAAAGGAAGTTGCATATGGAGGATAACAGTGACAATCTATATCAAAAGATCATTCAAGTATATCAAGAAACTGACTCTGTGAAAGAAACATCTAAGAAATTAGGTACATATCCAATTAAAGTACGTCGTGTCCTTATTACCGAAGGTCTTTGGAGTAGCATTACAAGTAATCAAATAGGTTCTCTATATGCAAGGGGATTATCTGTCTCCGAGATTGCAAAACAACTTTTTATTTCTGAAAAGAATGTGCAGTCCTATCTTCCATATAGCAGAGGACAGTATGGCGGTGACAATCGAAGTGGTGAAGCTATACGAAGTGAAGTGTACCGTGAACGAATGCAAGTAGCTGAAAGTTCACAGGTAATAAAGAAAAATGAAAATACTAGTCAATATATGAATCCAGATAAAGAAATGGAGAATAGTCGAATGGATAAATTAGATATATTAAAGGAACGTACCAGACAGTTGGCAGGAGAACGACCAGTACCTTATGCCATAAGACTTCATTTGGAGCTGGACACGGAAGAGAAAGCATTAGGAGCAAATGAAATTGAGCTACTTGCTAAGTATGGAAAAATGATAAATAATATATCAAGAGATATCATTGTGCCAGGAGATATTACGCTGCATTCACTTCATTATGTAATCAACAGAGCTTTTGGATGGCAGAATAGTCATTTACACAGTTTTCATCCATACGAAGATGATTATAATAAGATGATTAAATCAGCTAAACTTACTGATTGGGCAAAACTTGCAGGCATGTATTTCCGTTTTCCATGTGAAGATTTTGAAGATATTTATTGGGATGACGATTATAAAGCTGGCATTAGTGTGAAAAACTGGATGAGAAATAAATATACGGGACCATATTATTATGGTGGAACTAGAGAATATTTCTATAGGTGTCAACAGGATGTGAAGAAGTTATATGAGTGGCAGCCTACCTTAGAAGTTAGAAAATCATTTGGAGAATGGATGGATGAATGTAAAGCGCTTGCTGAAAAAACAGGTGATAAGGAAGCAAAGGCAGGTATGATAAAACGCATTGCGCCAATTACAGAGGTAACAATTAAAGAGCTTGAAGACAGCATAACTTTTGAAGGTAGATTTGATGAACTGATAGAAAGAATTCCAATCTATGATATTTTACTTATGCCGGGAATGATACAAAACTTTGATTCATGGGATTTTTTCAATAGAAAAATACTAAAAAATTCTGACAAGAAAAAGATGTGTCTTGCCCCAGTTACATCTCCTATTCTTAATGCAATCCGTTACTGGTACGATTATGGTGACGATTGGAATGTAAAAATAACTGCAACGGCATGTTATGAGACAAAAATGAATTATGAAGCATCTGGAAACCCAATAGAACCAATGGAAGAACACCGACCAATATGCGTGGATGCAGATGCACTGCCAGTATGTGATGATGTTGGTGGAATCTATGGATATTGTAATATGCTTGAAGTTCTTCACGGAAAAGATTTAGAAGAAAAAGAATCTATGAAAGAATGGGCTAGAGGTATGGGTTGGACTGGAAGAAAGACAAATCCTCCAAATATATTATAGAAGAAAAACAGCACTGCGATAAGAGCTGTAATACGTAGAGTATATAAGACAGAGCTGACCAGAGAATATAATTCACCTGGTCGAGCTTTTGCCATCCCTAAAAATGTATTAACAAATATGAGAATTATCAATCGCATAAGCACCCAGATCCTCCTTGAGAAAATGAGACTTTGCAATCTGCATATCATTGATACGATAACCCTTTGTTTTTAGGATTGAAAATTTGAAATCAAGTAGAGCTGCGGGGACATTTAAAATACTTGCTGTTTCAAAAAAAGTATATTCGTTTAATGTTTCTAGAACGTTCTTGTCTTCTAGTAGAAGCTCAGCTGCGAATAGATTTGCTTCGTATTCCATAGGCTTATCAGCTCTTTTTTCCAATACTTCCAATTCCTGAAAGCCTGACATCATGGCAATTTCTTTGTGAAGCATACCATGTCCAAGTTCGTGGGCAATCAGTATGGGACGAAAGAGCTCCATGATATTCTCATCAATCACAATATTATTGATGCGTGATTGATAAAAGTAGTAAGCTTTCAGTTTCTGATGTAAATCTATATAATGCAATTTGTAGTCCAGGACTTCGCAGATAACAAAGGGATCACGGCTATCTGCTTTCTTGACCAGAGCTTCTACCACTTTAACAATAAAATCAATTGTCATTTGGTATCACTTCCTTCAAAAATATTTTGGTATTTTGCTATTATAACAGTAGCAAAAATGCTGTCCTATAAAACGGACTCGTCGATTGGCGGCTTCGTTTTTTTCTTTCTAGAGAATTTTTCAGATGCATCTTTCTTAGATGAAATATATACCTGCATTAATGATTGCATGAATATTTCCTTGGCATCATCATCAAGATCTCCACCAGCGAAAAGCGCTCCGGCACGGTCTAACACATCTTTTGCCTCTTTTGCACCTTTGTATCCGAATTTATCTTTGACAGTATCAATAAAGTCTTCGTTCTCAATGTTCTTTTTTTTATCTGCTTCCTCCTCATCCACTAAATATGATACAGATACATTCAAGGCATCTGCCAGTTTCTTAATATTACTTTTTCTTGGGAGTGTATTTAGCTGTTCATAGGTATAGAGAGAACGTTCTGAAATTCCTGTTATTGCAGCAAGCTCTGTCTGGGATAGATTCTTTAATAATCTTGCTTCTTTTACTTTTTCACCAAAAGTCATGTTGATACCTTCTTTCCGGGAAGAAAAATTTTATTTTCGTAACTTCCGATTAACTATTGACAAACTTCTTTTAGATGATATAATCAAGTTTGTTAATTAACTTCTGATTAATCATATATCAGAACTTCCGATTTGTCAATGAAAAGTTCTGGTTATGTGGAAATTAACTTCTGAAAGAAATAAGGTGATGAGTAATGGGCAATCGAGTAATATTGCATTCAGATATCAACGCATGTTATGCAACCATAGAACATTTGTATCGTCCAGAGCTGAATGGTAAGCCTTTGGCAGTAGGTGGAGACCCCGAAGCAAGACATGGTATTGTCTTAACTGCTGATTATCTAGCCAAGAAACACGGTGTGAAAACAGGTATGGCACTCTGGCAGGCGAAGCAGGTTTGCCCTGAACTTAACATTGTTTCACCAAGAATGGATTTGTATTTAAGGTTTTCCAGAATGGCACATGAGATATATGGAGATTATACTGATCTTCAAGAGCCGTATGGAGTGGATGAATCGTGGTTAGATGTAACTGCCAGTAGTACTTTAAACGGTGATGGTTACAAGATTGCAATGGAAATTAGCAATCGGATGAAATCAGAGTTGGGCATAACCGTCAGTATAGGAGTATCTTTTAATAAGATTTTCGCCAAACTTGGTTCCGATTATAAGAAACCAGATGCCATTACAACCATGTACAAAGAAGAATTCAAGAGCAAGGCGTGGACACTTCCTGTTTCAGATCTATTATATGTGGGACGGAGTACGAATCAGAAGTTATCGAGATTTGGAATTAAGACAATTGGAGACTTGGCAAGAACAGATGAACACTTGCTAATGTCACAGCTTGGTAAGATGGGAGGTATCCTGTGGGCATTTGCAAATGGCTATGATGATTCTACGGTAAAAATGGAACATACACATGCACCAATTAAATCTATCGGAAACAGCACTACGACACCTAGAGATTTAGAGAATGATGAGGATGTAAAAATTGTTCTTTACATTCTTGCAGAGAGTGTTGCAGTAAGACTTCGAGAAAATGGATTTAAGTGCAGGGTTGTAGAAATCAGTGTTCGGGATAATGAACTCTATTCTTTTACAAGGCAGCATAAGATTGATCATGCTACGAATATTACCGGTGAGATTGCCACGGAAGCATTTCGGTTATTCAAGGAGAATTATGATTGGCGTAAACCCATCAGAAGCGTAGGAGTCAGAGGTACTGACCTAGTCAACAATAATTACTGGGAACAGATTGATCTGTTCTCTAGTGTAGAGAAGAGAAAAAAACAGATAAAATTAGATGATGCAGTAGATACAATTAGACGAAGGTTCGGATTTTATAGTGTTCAGAGAGGACTAATGTATCGTGATAAGATTCTCTCATCCGTGAATGCGAAAGAGGATCATACGACTCATCCAATCGGCTATTTTGGGTAAAGGGGAGCATTGAAATTTGGCTTATAAAAGATATGACTTAAACGATAAACAGAATAAAATATATGACTTTTTATGTGACTTCCTGAAGGTACATGGTTTTCCGCCTACTGTAAGAGAAATCGCAGAAATGGCGGGACTTGCTTCATCATCTAGCGCACATCATTATTTGAAGCAATTAGAAGAAAAGGGATATATCCGCCGAATAGAAGGAAGTCCAAGAGCGATTGAAATAAAGTGAGGAGGTGGTTTGGCATGGAGAGTGTAAAGGTATATGTGGATGTGACTGCCGAATTTTCCAAAGAAGGGATATTAACACCGAAGAGTTTTATTTGGAAAGATGGCAGAATGTATGAAATCCAGCGTGTAAAAGATATTCGACGAGCTGCCAGCATGAAGGCAGGTGGTGTGGGAATGAGATATACATGCGTTATTGATGGAAGAGAAAGTTATCTTTTTTATGAGGATAACAATCTCTGGTTTGTAGAAGGAAAAACCGGAGCTTGATTATATGTGGTGACATGTAATCAGTTGGCTTCGAAGATCAGCATATGGTTGGGGCATATCAGACAGATATGCAACGGAACTCCCACCAGGTAAGCTTGCAAAGGTGATTCCCTTTTCCTTTCAAGTACAAAATGTTACTGATGATTTTGTATTGTAAAGGAGCAGACTGAACGATGATAGAATTGAAACAGATTGAATTTTATTGTAAGAAATGTAGAAAAAGCATGAAAATGGCATATTTAATTACGGGTAATAATGATGCACCTGTTTTGCCTGGGATGATTATCAGATGCCATACAAATAGATGTACCAGAGTTATGGTGCTGAAAAAGTACACAGAGGGAATGTTGATTGCCCGAGCAGATAAAGAAGGGAAAGTATATATCTAAAAGAATCAGATTACTGTTAACATCAGATATAGCAATTGCTATGTGACAAAGACAATTAAATGAAGGCCTCATGATATGGGAGACGTACTGAATTACGGCAGGGCTGATGTTTGCTAAGACGGACTCACCGTGGACGCATGGGAAAGAAACCAGTTTAAGGACTGGACTTTCTCATGCGTCCTTTTTTAGTGCCAAAATTTCAAAATGTAGAAGTTAAATTTCATCCTTAAACGTAGCTAGCACAAGAAAACGAAAGGATGGAAATTAATATGTACTATGATGTAACGAAAACAGCAAATATAGTAAAGGAATTAAGAAAAGAAACAAAGCGTCTTACACAGGAAACAATAGCGGAACAAATAGGTATCAACATTAAGACCTATCAATCTATTGAACAGGGAGTAAGGGGAATTAGTATTGATACACTTTGCTTGGTGGCAAATTATTTTAAAGTATCACTTGATTACTTAATTACAGGTGAGAAAGAAGAGCCAGAATGGAATGTATTAACTATAAATCTGACTGAAGAACAGAGAAAACAACTCTTTTCTATTACATCTAACATGATTATGACTCTAGGATGGATGTAGAATATTTATATAAATGATTTGAAAGAATAAGCTGTTACGCCTTTAGGGACGTAAAAACGTATAATATGGGTACTTATAAAATTTTAACAATCTTATATTGTGATTAAATACGCCCTAAATGCCTCTGGCATACCCATATAAAACGTGTTAATATAATGTAAAGTAAAAAATTCATGGGAGGAATAGCAGTGATTACAGAACAACAAAAGGAAGTGATACGTAAATATGTACCGGAGAAGTATTTTGATCAGGAACGGCTTATAAAATATCTTTCACTTCATGATATGGTTGGTGTAGAAGTTTTTATGTACGTGGCAAAGGAATCATATGATAATGCGCTTAAGGGATATGAGACTGTTTTGCCAATTTTATTTAAAGAAACCAGGAATCTTAAAATTGTGTCTGGTGAAGAAGATAATTATAGAAAAGTAGAAAAATTTGAGCCGGAGCCAGTCGATGTTTTTATTAGAAGAATACCGTTTAATTTTTATCATGAGGGTGATGATATTCGTGTTGATGGGAACGGAAAAGAAACTCTGGTATGGAGACCAGTGGCAATTACTAATTTGACATATGCACTTGGAGTCGATCCAATGTCAACTATTTATTATCATAGAAATAACCCGCTTACATTAGAAGATGCATATACTAAGCTAGAATATCTCTTTTATGAAAAAGGGTATACACTAGAGCAAATATTTAGTTATCCAGATTCTATTACTTGGACTGAATCGTCTGATATGTACGGTGACTGGTTTGATTACTTGGATATGTGTTTACAACTTGGATGGGATGATCTTATGCCAGCACATTTTTATTATAAATATAATCTAGCAAGGGAAGCATTAGGCATTGAGCCGATTATTTTTCCAATCATGGAGTATGATTGTGAGGCATGGGCTAGAGATCGCAATCAGGTTCAGTTTTATAAAAGAAACGGAAACAAGTTGGAGTTCTTTGGAGTATTTCCATGTGATGATAATAATGAACCGGTGCTTAGATGGATAGCGGTTGATATCAAAGATGCGGGAACAGTAAGTTGCTCTGATAAGAATGAATTAGAGTGTTTTATGACCGTAACGCTTACACCACAGACAGTTATTCATGCTCAAACTTTTGAAAGAGATGATATAGGAAATGAATTAGAAGATGTGGAACCAAAGTGGGTGCAAATATATGCAGGACCACAGACAATGTCTTTTAATTATAAAGTACTGAAAGAGCGTCGATCGATACTTGGATATACTCAACAAGAAGTAGCGGATGCTGTACAGGCTAATATTAGAACCTATCAAAAGTGGGAAAACGGTGAAACAAAACCGGATGGATATTATTTGCTTCGCATTATGAACTGGTTGGATATTACTAGTATAAATGATGTTATTATTTATACAAAAGCATAGAAATTTGCAATTGTGATTTTGAGATATTAAACAAATTTAAAATAAGTGTTTACAGAATAAACAAAGAGTGGTATTATGTGTTTATAAAAGAAAGGGGGATACTGAAGTGGCAAATTTAATTGGATTATTTGAAATTGCTAAAATAGCTGAAGTTACAACCGCAGCAGTAACAAATTGGACAAAGCGCTATGATGATTTCCCTAAGCCTGCAATGGAAGTACAGGCTGGAAAATTCTATAACAGTGATCAAGTGCATTCATGGCTTAGAAAGAGAGGTAAGATTATGGGGGCAAAAATAATTTGTTTTATCAATTTAAAAGGTGGTGTAGCAAAGACCACTACAACTGTAGGAACAGCTACATTGCTTGCAGGAGAATTTGGTAAGAAGGTTTTGGTAGTGGATTTAGATCCACAGACTAATTGTACAACGATGCTTATTGGTGAAGAAAAATGGAAGGAGCTTGACGATAACAATTATACGTTAGCTTCATTGTTTGAAGATGTAATTAATGATACGAAGCTCTTTGAGATGGAAAAAACACTCCAAAAGAATGTATCACAAATTACAAATGTAACTAATCTTGATCTGATTCCATCAAGTTTAAAGATGATTGATATTCAGGATCGTTTGGCAACAATATCTCCTGGAAAATTCTTCTCAAACAATCCTACAGATATTATAAAAAGAGCGTTGAAGCCTATCATTAATGATTATGACTATGTGCTCATTGACTGTCCGCCAAATATGGGATTGATTACTTTGAATGGTTTAAGAATATCTGATGGCTATATTATTCCAACTATTCCAGATGTATTATCTACTTACGGTATTCCTCAGATTATTAACCGTGTGAAGGAATTTTCTGATAACATTGGAGAGAATATTGAATGTCTCGGAATCGTAGCAACAAAGGTTAGGGGGCAGTCTTCACTTCATATGAGAACATTGGATGTTCTACAGAGGGGAAAAAAGGATGCTGAGATGTTTGATACTGTTTTCTATGAAAATAATCAGATGGGAGAGGCGGCGGAGTGTGTTCCAGTTACCACACTAAGACAGAAGTGGGGATACCAGGGTCAGTATGATAGGTTTTACAATTTCGCAAATGAGATTATGCAAAAGGTGGAGGTGTAATTTCCTATGGATAAAAATCTACGAAAAAATCTGAAATTGTTATTTGATGCAATAATTAAAGAGGCAGAAGAGAACAAAGAATTTGCTGATACGCTATCTGGTATTCTTGATAGTAATGTGAATGAGACTGAGTATAAAACGGTGAGCGGGACAAGAAGAGCAGGAAATCGAAGAGATAAGGCGTTATTAGATCCTGTAAAACTAGCTGAGGAAAACGTTCTTTCAAAGGAAATGTTAGATGCTCTTTCTGAGAAAGAATTAAAAGATATTATTGCAGAATATGGTATGGATCCGTCTAAATTAGCAATGAAGTGGAAAGATAAAGAGCGAATTGTTCAATTGATATTAGATACTGCAATGAGAAGAGCATCAAAAGGAGATGCTTTTAGAGGATAAGGATAGCCTTAGTAATACAGATAAAGAAGAGGAGAATGTTTATGACAAGTGATTTGGCATATGAGGTCAAGGGTATAATCTCATTCCCTTGCTGTATTAAAGAAAAGATTGTTGTATATGAAGGCACATGTGGGATTAGTTCAAATAAATGTCCTCGATGTGGAAAATATGCAATATTTGATTATGAGAATATGACATCTAAAAGAGCAGAAACTGTCAAAGGGGTGTCACATAGATTTACAAAAAACAATATATCACTGAGCCAATAGGATTCCAAAGTAGAATACCGTCGAGCCAGGATATATCACTGAAAGCTAATTGTTGCTTTTTTTGATATGTTCTGGCTCTTTTTATTTGCAGGATTCTAGGCCATGTTCTTGTATTGCTTGTGTAGGCATTTTAAATAAAGAAACAAAATTGTATTATTCGTACAACATGCGGTGAGTTTTATTTAAAATTCTTCTGTATTATGAGAACAAGAAGAGAGGAGAAAAAATGTCAATATTATTACCAATCTGCTGTGCGGAGGAATGTCCGCTACATAAGAAAAACAAGTGTTGTTTCGGTGAAGTATATAGCGATTGCCTTCATGGTTCTGAATTACGTGAAAGACATAAATGTAAAAATAGAAAAAGCACTGGACTGAAGTATGTTGATGCGATCGTCGCAGAAGTAGTAGCTTAAATTAAATAATCTGGTCACTCGTGAAGGAAGCCTCTTAGAAGCGCTTGGATTGCAGGACCTACATTAAGTGGAAATCCACTATTTGTAGTGCCTTGCGAAAAGCAGATTCTAGGAGGCTTTCTTAAGTTATGCAATTTTTAGGGTTTTCACTTCTGAATAGGAGGATAAGCCAATAATGAACTATGATCTACAGAAAACAGCAGGAATAATTAAAAATTTAAGAAGACAAAGAAAGATGGGACAGGAAACTGTAGCAAGTGATATGGGAATAAATATCAAAACATATCAAGCCACTGAGCAGGGAAGTAGAGGGGTAAGAATTGATACACTTTGTGTTATTGCTGATTATTTTCATGTAACTCTAGACTATTTGGTAACAGGGAAAAAAAGTGATAATGAGTGGAATAAACTGGCTGAGAATCTATCCCAAGAACAGAAAAATCAGCTACTTAGCATAACTTCTAATGTCATTACCACACTAGGCTGGTAGAACTCCTACAATGTTGGGTAGTTACTCCTACGGTAAGTGTCTTAAAAGTCAATAAGTTATTACATATAATTTATACATGGTCAGCAAGACCTAACACACCAGAGAGTGTAGCGCGAGAAGTTCTCCTAATCAAAGATAGGAGAACAAAAATAATGAAGAATAACAGATTTAGGCAGAACATTAATATGGAAGAAAAAAATCTCCATGCGATATTAATCATAAAAACAGAGCGATGATAAGGAGTGGAGGTGAGACATGTGGAGTATGAAGGATGGAGAGTAGGACCAAATTTACAGGCACTTCGTAAAGAAAAAAATATGACAGCTGCTGAATTGAGCGACAAGCTTAATGTGAGTACTTCACATGTCAGCCAAATCGAACAGGGCTGTAGGCGGATGAGCATGGATTTGCTTTACAAGTATATGGAAGTGCTGGAGGTAGATGCAAATACTGTTCTTGATATTTCGCCAATAGAAAAGAAAGAGCCTACGGTTTCGATTGATCAAGCATTAGCGGCTCTACCAGAAACAAAACGACAATATTTCTTGGCTGTATTTATGCAAATGATAGAGACTATGCCAGCGTAAAAAGAGGAGGGTGTGTAGAACATGAAGAAGAAAAGCAAGATAGTAGAACAAAGACTAAACTGTGTGGTTTACCTGTCAACAGAAGGAGATTTGCATGGTGCTGAGAAACGCGAGAGTAAACAACTGCGGTATATCGAAGATTATGCGAACTCGCACAACATTATTATAGGGAAGAAAATGCATAGAGATGTTATGGGACAAAAAATAGTAAATGAACATTGGGACAAGATGGTTGACATGGTAATACGAGGTGCTGTTGATGGAATAATTGTTGCCAATATGCAAACAGTTTCTTCTAGCATTCCGGATGCATTCTATAAGATTGGAAAAGTATATGAAGCTGGGGGTGTAGTCGTGACGGTAGACGAAGGTAGACTAAGTATGCCAATAAGAAAGTTAGTAGATGGAAGGATGGTACTTGCGAATGTTAAGAGTTAAACGTGGTGATGTTATATATGTGAATCTTGGTCAGAACAAGGGTAGCGCAGTTACAACAGGGATGAGACCTTGCTTAGTACTTTCCAATAATAAAAGCTCATGGTTTTCTAGAACATTGTGTGTATGCCCAATTACTACAAAGATGAAGGTTAATCCTGTTCATGTAAAAGTTGTGCCGGGTGATGTAGTTGGATTTTTGGAAAAAGAATCTGAGATTCTTCCTGAACAGGTAATAACCATTGATAAACGAAAGGTTATGAGCAAGGTAGGTCATATACCGAAAGAATCAGAAGTAATGAAAGCGATTAATTATGCAGTGTGCTTGCAATTTGGATTATTAGATTACTTACAGGAGGTCATGGAATATGCAGCAGAAAAAAACAGATAAGAAGAGATTTGTAAGATATAAAGAGGGAGCGGAGCTTTATAGTATGAGTCAGCCGAAATTTGAGCAGTTGGCGAGGGATGCGGGAGCAACCTACAAGTTGAATAAACTTGTATTAGTAAACTTGGATATTTTTGAAGAGTACCTGGAGTCATTTAGAGTTACGGAAAATTAATTGCTCCAGAAGGCTATATAATGAAGGAAGGCTTATAAAGATTTATAAAAAAGAGATTTTGTACAAATACTGCTTGCACTTATGTCCGACATTAAGTATAATGGAAATAGGTTAAAGGAGGAGCATGCGAATGGCAAAGATGGGAAGACCAGTAACTGGCGATCCAAGTTTGCATAAGGTTACGGTACGACTTACGGATAAAGAATACCAAAGACTGAAGGCGTATGCGGAAGCCAATAATCAGACTATGACGCAAGCTATGAAGCAAGGAATTGATTTGGTTTATCAGTCAATGAAGCGCTAAGTGCAAACTCTCTTTTTTCTATTTATAGAAGGGAGAAAGAATGGCCGCTAGAAAGGACAACAAGGGTAGGGCACTTAGAAATGGAGAATACCAACGCGCAAGTGATGGCAGGTATGTCTATGAATACAATGATCCATTTGGAAAGCGCAGAAGTATTTACTCAAATGACTTAATTAAGCTTAGGGAAAAGGAGAAAAAGCTGGTTAAAGATCAGCTAGATGGAATTAATACCTATGTGGCTGGAAATGCGGATCTAAATTATGTATTTGACAGATACATTTCCACTAAGTCAGAGCTCAGACGAACTACATATACGAATTATACCTATATGTATGATAGATTTGTGAGAGATACTTTTGGCAAGAAAAAGATTGGGGAAATTAAGTATTCCGATGTGCTTTATTACTATTATCATTTGATAAACGAGTGTGGGTTGCAGATCAATACGCTTGAAACAATTCACACAATATTACATCCAACATTTCAGCTTGCAGTTCGCGATGATATTATCCGAACCAATCCTAGTGATAGGGTCATGGCGGAGATAAAGAAGAAGAGCGAAAAGAACAAAGGTGTAAGACATGCTCTGACCAAACAGCAACAAAAAGCTTTTATTGAGTACACTAGAAATAGTCCTATCTTCTATAGGTGGGCACCGTTATTCACACTGTTGTTAGGTACTGGATGTCGAATTGGTGAGGCAGTTGGTTTGAGATGGCAAGATATTGATTTTGAGAATCGAACCATTGACATTAATCATAGTGTCACTTATTATCCAAGAAGAGAAGATACCTATGTATGTGAATTCAAGGTTTCCTTGCCAAAGACAGATGCGGGTATTCGTGTCATTCCGATGATTGACAGAGTGTACGAGGCTTTGAGAGAAGAGTATGAATCGCAGCAGGAGGAAGGCTTCAATATTACAGAGATTGACGGTATGTCGGGGTTTATTTTTACTAACCGATTTGGTAATATCCATAATCCGTCAGCAGTAAATCGGGCTATCAAGAGAATATATGAAGCATATAATGCAGAGGAACTGGTGAAAGCCAAGAAGGAAAAAAGGCAACCAGTAATCATTCCACATTTCTCTTGCCATCACCTCAGACACACCTTTTGCTCACGCTTTTGCGAAAATGAAACAAATGTAAAGGTAATCCAGACGATCATGGGGCATGCTAGTATAGAGACCACCATGGACATTTACACTGAGGTTACACACGACAAGAAACAGGAAGCTTTAGAAGCATTGTCTAAGAATTTAGATGTTTTTTGAAAAGAGAGTTCTTAGAATTTTATAGGACAGTAAAATATAGAGTTTGACAGTATTGTGACAGTAAATTTTGTGATTTTGGTTATGAATAATTAGGAATAGTTTTTAAGTGAAATCCCTTATTTAAGCCAATTATTACAACTTATATAAATGGTTGGTTGAAACCAAAACATTTCCCAACGATGAAGAATTTAGATAAATAATTATATATATTAAGGACATTTTTCTAAGATTTAGGAAGGTGTCCTTTTTTATTTACGATTTGCCCCGTGTGGTAATTAAACAGAGAATAACGTATACATATATATTAACAAAAAAATGCTTGCGTTTAGGTTTCGTTGATGTATAATATATAAATATGTGTTATACATGATAGCGTTATATATCTAAAGAGATCGTTATTAATATCAATATAGAAAAGGGAGTTATCACATTAATTATGCAAAGAAGATTTAGGTTCCTACTAATGAAATAGTAAGAGTTATAGTTCTTTTGTTATTAGTGTGAAAACTCTCTTTAATTTATTAAGAGAGGGAAGGAAGAAAAGCAGATGAATACATATGGAAAATCTAATAAGTTTCTTATTGTTATAGTCATAATAATTGGAGTATTAATATTAGCATCTGATTCCACAGGAAAGCGTGTAGATGATGCGTTCTCTCCAACCGGAGATATTACTAATATACAGATTGAGAATGGTAGTGTTGATTTCAAAATTGTTGAAGGTGATTCCTTCTATGTGAAAGGTGAGAACCTAGAAGAAAACAGCTATACATTTACACAAGAAGGAGATACTCTAGTGGTCAAGACAAATAAAAAAAATTTTGAATTTCATTTCAGTTTATTTGAGGAACCTTCAAGAGTTACAGTAACGATCCCAAGAGACATACAGTTCGATACGATTACGATTAATAACGGTAGTGGTGATTTTATAGTAAATACTAATTTGCCTGCGAAGCAATGTAATATCACGGTAGGTTCCGGGGATGTAGTTGTGGAAGCAATAAAAGCAGAAGAATTTGATTGTAGTGTCGGTTCTGGTGATTTTGAGGTGAAGGATATAACTGCTGACAATATAGGTGCATCTTTGGGTTCTGGAGATATAAACTTTGGATATGTTGAATGTGATAAGATGAGCATGGCAGTTGGATCTGGTGATTTTATATTTAAGAGTTTAGAAGCAAGAGACTGTGATTTGGAGCTTGGCTCTGGGGACATAGAAGGAAAGAATATGGTAGTTATGAATATGACTGCACAAACAGGTTCAGGCGACATCTACCTAAAGGGAGAGTTAACAGGTGTATCCGAGTTTGTATGTGGTAGTGGAGATATCGAATTAAATCTTGATGGAGACGAAGAAGAGTATTCATTCGAAATCGATGGTGATGATATAGAGATTAATGGTGAGGATTTTGGTAAGAACTATAGAAGCGATACAGTTATGGATAAACAATTACACCTAAAGTCTGGTTCAGGCGATATTGATGTAACAATTCGATAACATAGGTAAGATTAGTAGTTATTTTTATGGTGTACAAAAAGAAGAATTGCAATTGCAATTCTTCTTTTTGTATTTTTGTAGAGATGAATGGTTGAAGCTAAATGGGATAAGGCACTATCTTAACAAAAATCGGTTTGAATAAATCAACTTGACAAATGGTATAAGTAGGTATACTATATTATGTATAAATATACATATAATTTGAATAAAGCTGTCTAAATTATGATTATAATGCATTGCTGTACAAAAAAACATACAGCTAATGAATAATTATTAATAAGCGGCTGATGGAAGGAGCAAGTGCATTCATATGAACTTAAAAGGGCGTAGTTTTTTAACATTAAAAGATTTTACTCCAGAAGAGATTACATATTTTATTGATCTGGCAGCAGATTTGAAAGCAAAGAAAAAACAAGGTATTACAGGAAATAGTTTAAAAGGTAAGAATGTTGCTTTGATATTCGAGAAACCTTCTACAAGAACAAGGTGTGCATTTACAATTGGTTGTATCGATGAAGGAGGTCATCCAGAATATCTAGGTAAAGATGATATCCAGCTTGGTCACAAAGAGAGCGTGGAGGATACTGCTCGTGTACTTGGAAGAATGTTTGACGGGATTGAGTTCCGTGGGTTCAAACAAGATACGGTTGAAAAGTTGGCAAAGTACAGCGGTGTACCAGTTTGGAATGGTTTAACAGATGAATATCACCCAACACAAATCTTGGCAGATTTCTTAACATTGAAAGAACAATTTGGACAGTTAAAGGGATTAAAGTTGGTATACGTAGGTGATGGAAGAAACAATATGGCTAACAGTTTGATGATTGGTTCTTCTAAGTTAGGAATCGACTTCACAATTCTTGCACCAAAAGAGTTGTGGCCAACAGGTGAGTTAGTTGATACTTGTAAGGGATATGCGAAGGAATCTGGCTCTATAATTTCTATTACAGATGATTTAGAAGCAGTAGAGGGAGCCGATGCAATCTACACAGATGTATGGTGTTCTATGGGCGAAGAAGATAAGGCCGCTGAGCGTATTGCTATGCTTTCACCATATCAAGTAAATCACGATTTGTTTGCAAAGACAAAAAAAGATTCCACAGTATTCTTGCATTGCTTACCAGCAGTAAAGGGGAAAGAAGTAACAGAAGAATTGTTCGAGCAGTTTGCAGAAGTGGTATTCGATGAAGCGGAGAATCGTATGCACACCATTAAGGCTGTCATGGTAGCAACTTTAGGTGAATAATTATTAGGTAAATATGAAAGTTAATAAGACTCTTTTTATAAAATTGATTGTTGGAATTTTATAAGAAGGGTCTTGTTTTGTCAGATGACTTGAAGGTTTTGTTGTAACTGAGCCAAAAGAAAGAATACAAAACAGAAACATTATATTTAAGTTGTATTAGATGACTAATAATATTAATGGGGAAAATAGCATAAGATGGATAAATATTAATTTTTCATAAAAATGACATACAAACGAAATATTCTATGCTATACTAATATAAATCGAGCTTTATAGGGAATGACTTCGCATTTGAAATTCGTGAAATTAATTTCGGTAACCCGTCACCCATTTTGAAAGGAGAAGGATTATGAAAGAATTTGAGTACGCTGATATTGCAAATGAGGTAAAAGAATTAGCCCAAATATGCAAGAAAAACAGCAAAATTGACCCAGAGCTATATAGCAAATATGAAGTAAAAAGAGGTCTTCGAGACATCAGCGGTAAAGCTGTATTAACAGGATTAACGGAGATTTCAGAAATTGTATCCTATACTATTGTGGATAGTGATATAGTTCCTTGTGAAGGAAAGCTTTATTATCAAGGCGTTAATGTGCAGGACTTGGTTAATGGATTTATTGAAGAGAAGAGATTTGGATTTGAAGAAACCGTATATCTGTTATTGTTTGGTGAACTACCAAGTAAAGAGCAACTAGAAAATCTGAATGCTTTATTAGTTAAGTATAGAGAAGAATTACCCACTAGTTTTGTTAGAGATATTATTATGAAGGCTCCAAGTCGAGATATGATGAATACCCTAGCAAGAAGTGTATTAACCTTGTATTCTTATGACGAAAAGGCAGATGATACTTCTGTAGAGAATGTTTTAAGACAATGTTTACAATTAATATCGTTGTTTCCTTTACTATCGGTATACGGATATCAGGCATATAGCCATTATCATGATGGCAATAGCTTATTTATCCATTCACCACAGCCAGAACTATCAACGGCGGAGAATATATTGCATATCCTACGTCCGGATAGTAAATTCACGCATCTTGAAGCAACCATATTGGACCTTGCGTTAGTCTTACATGCGGAACATGGTGGAGGAAATAACTCAACATTTACAACGCACGTGGTTACTTCATCAGGAACGGATACGTATTCTGCGATCGCTGCATCCCTTGGCTCATTAAAGGGACCTAGACATGGTGGTGCCAATATCAAAGTAGTTAAGATGTTTGATGATATGAAGGAAACAATCAAAGATTGGGAAGATGAGGAAGCGGTACGTGAGTATTTAGTTGATTTATTGAATAAAAGAAGATTCGATAAAGCAGGACTAATCTATGGAATGGGCCATGCTGTTTATTCAATCTCAGATCCTCGTGCTGAGATATTCAAAGGATTTGTAAAGAACCTTTCCGTAGAGAAGGGATTAGAGAAAGAATATGCGCTATACAATATGGTAGAGAGATTAGCACCCGAAGTTATTGCGAAGGAAAGAAAGATCTACAAGGGTGTTAGTGCTAATGTAGACTTCTATAGTGGATTTGTATATAGAATGTTGGATTTACCGATGGAATTATATACTCCGATTTTTGCAATTGCACGTATTGCAGGGTGGTCCGCACACCGTATTGAAGAAATCATTAATGATGGTAAGATTATTCGCCCAGGATATAAGTGTGTCGCAAAACATAAGAAATATACGACAATGGAAGACCGCGTAGCTGAAGAAGGAAACGAAGATATACGATTAACATAGATACAAGATAGAACATAAAGCTGTTGTACTAACTAGGTCAAGGATTCCTTGATCGTATATAGTGCAGCAGCTTTTAAAATATGATATACTGTTAGGGAATAAGTGGACCCTTTAGGAGAATCCCAGTTCAATAAAAAGGGAATAATAAATAGTTGTAGTGAAATATGGAGGATAAGATGAAGTGGAATGAGATTATTAAGAATAATAAGCTTTTACCAGATTTAATTAATGTAATTTTAGGTATTGCTGTTATCGCATTATTTGTATTAGTTATTTTAATGCCATCTAACTATGTAATAATGGCATCGTTAATGATTGTAGCAGGTATTATGAACTTAAGTAATGGGTTTAGAAAAGCTCGTGTAAATGGCCAAAAAGGAATTGGAATGTTCTTTGGTATTGTGGGATTTGTTCTTATTGCATTTGGTTTATACTATTTACGAATTGCATTTGCATAGAAAGAAGTGACTCGGGATGAAGACGAAAATACTAACAATTTTAAGCAATAGTGATGGTTATGTATCAGGTCAACAGCTATGTGAACAACTAGGTGTGTCAAGGACAGCGGTATGGAAAGTGATTAACCGATTGAAAGAAGAAGGATACCTCATTGATTCAGTATCGAACAAAGGGTATCGCTTACTTAGCCAGCCTGATGTTGTTACCAGCGAAGCTATTCTTAGTAAACTACAAACAAACTATATGGGAAGACAAGTTTTTTCTTATGATGAAGTAACTTCTACCAATACAGTAGCCAAGCAATTAGCTGATGAAGGAAAAGAAGAAGGAACGTTAATTGTATCTGATAAACAGATTCAAGGAAAAGGTAGAAGAGGACGTTATTGGGAATCACCAAAAGGTTCAGGGATATTTATGACGGTTATTCTAAAACCAAAGATGAAGCCAGTATATGCCTCAATGTTAACCTTAGTCGCTGCATTAGCATTAAATGATGCGATTACCGATTTGACGGGCTTAGAAGCCAAGATAAAGTGGCCCAATGATGTTGTTGTTAATAAAAAGAAAGTAGCTGGTATTCTAACAGAACTAAGTGCAGAAGTTGATTATATCAATCATATCGTTGTTGGTATTGGTGTTAATGTAAGTATGAAAGACTTTCCTGAGGAACTAAAGGACAAGGCTACTTCATTGTTATTGGAATCAGGAAAATCCATTGGTCGTGCTCAGTTAATTGCTAAGACGATGGAATATCTTGAATGTTATTATGAACGTTTTCTTAAAACCCATGATCTAAGTGAGCTGAAGGAAACATATTCGAAGGTTTTGATTAATAAGGACCAAGTAGTAAGGATTCTTACTGAGGACGATTCTTATACAGGAGTTGCTAGAGGAATAACCGACGAAGGACATTTGATTGTTGAGAAGGATAATCATGAGCGGGTGGAAGTATACTCTGGCGAAGTTTCAGTTCGAGGGTTATACTCCTATACGTAATAGTTAACAATTGTCACATGACAATTGTCACGACTTTGTTTTCTTACCTTATATCCATTGCACAATCAGTAAGAATGAAGTATATTAAAAGTAGGCTGATGACATGGAATTCAGATTGGTATCATTGACCTGAAAGTAGGGTACACACCTACGAAGGATTGAAAATAACTGATATCTCGGAGTGGGGTATAAGAATAGGAGGCAAAGTATGAAACGTTCTACAACAGGATTTATTTGGGGATTAATTATTATAGCACTTGGTGTGTTAATTGGTGCGAAAGCATTCGGAGCAGATTTTGACATTTTCTTTGATGGCTGGTGGACCTTGTTTATCATCATTCCTAGTGCAATTGGCTTGTGCGAAAGAGGAAACAGAACCGGAAGCGCTATTGGTCTTGCATTTGGTGTAATGTTATTATTAGCAGCACAAGATTTTATTGCTTGGCATATGTTTGGTAAATTAATTGTTGCCTTTATCTTTGTTATCATTGGTCTGAAATTAATCTTTGATGAAGGTAGAAGAAACAAGAACGGGGATTTTTATCAAAATAACAATAAAACAGAGAGTACTTACACATACACCTATGATTCAACTAACACAACTAACTCAACTAACACGGATAGCAATTCTAACACGTATTCAGATAACAATAACGCAAATTTTAATACAGGCAGTAGCAGCGGGGCATACAATACAATTAATGACACGAATGTAAATGCAATCTTTTCTGGTAAGGATCTGAACTATAATGGCTTATACTTTGGTGGAGTTGCTGTTACTGCCGTATTTGGCGGCATTGATCTTAATCTGCGTAATGCTATTATTGATAAAGATGTAATTATAGATGTAACTGCAGTATTTGGTGGTATTGATATCCATGTGCCATCCAACGTAAGAGTTGTTTCAAATTGTACAGCAATCTTTGGTGGTGTAGATAACAAAACGGTTACTCCTTCTATGACAGAAGGTATGAATATGCCAACAATTTATGTAAATGGTGCTTGTATTTTTGGTGGAGTTGATATAAAATAGTTTCGCAACTGAAAGGTCAGTATTGTCGTAACTATGTGTACGATATCTATAGGAGAAATTATGTATCAAGATAACGTTATCTTATGTGCATCTAGTGCATATGAGCAGAAATATTATTTAAATGATGATTTTAAAGAATTACCAGATGCGATCAAAGAAGAACTTCAGATCATGTGTGTATTATACACGGAGGATATTGGTGGTATTCTTACTCTTCAATATGAAGAAGATGGTACATTAGTATTCCATGTTGAAGCAGATGAAGGCGATTTATTATTTGATGAAGTTGGTAGTGTGCTTAAAATTAAAGAACTACAAAGAACTAAAGAAGAGTTATTAGAAGCATTAGAGCTTTACTATAAAGCATTTTTCTTAAATGAAGATGTTTCAAATTTACTTGATAACAAATAAATGTAGCAATAGAAGGGATGATTTGCCATGGTTAGACATATTGTAATGTTCGAATTTGCAAAAGAAGCGGAAGGAAAAACAGCAATTGAGAATGCAGTTATAGCAAAAAATCAGTTATTGGAGCTAACGCAGAAGTTGGATTTTATTCGTCGCATGGAAGTAGGGATTAACGACTCAGATGCAGATAGTACGAATTATACATTATGTCTTACTTGCGATTTTGATTCTTTTGATGATTTGAATCGTTATGCAATGCATCCAGAACATCTAAAAGTGGGAGCATTTATAGGCAGGGTAAAGCTAAGCCGTGCTTGTGTTGATTACGAATTATAGTTTAATATTGTTATTAACCTAGGAAGGATAAAAGATATGTTACTTGTAGTAGACGTAGGGAATACGAATATAACATTAGGCATATTCAAGGAAAAGGAGTTAATTGGAACATTCCGAATGACGACTAAGATAGCTCGTACTTCTGATGAATATGGAATATTTATACGAGAATTAATACTTACAAGAGGTATACAACCTGAGAATATAGAGGCTGTTATTATATCCTCTGTTGTGCCTAATATTATGCACTCCTTTAAGAATGGTATTATCAAATATCTGAATGTAACTCCAATTATAGTTGGAGCAGGAACGAAGACAGGGATTAAGATTGCGACTGCAAATCCTAGAGAAGTAGGTCCAGATCGAATTGTTGATTTAGTAGCGGCATATGAGACATATGGTGGACCATTAATAGTAATTGATTTTGGAACAGCAACCACATATGATTTAATCTTAGAAGATGGTTCTTTCGTGGCAGGTCTAACGAGTCCAGGTATTCGTATCTGTGCTAATGCGTTGTGGTCTGATACGGCAGCGCTTCCAGAGGTTGAGATTAAGAAACCGGATTCTATCTTAGCTAAGGATACGGTCACAAGTATGCAAGCGGGGCTTGTATATGGATATATTGGACAGACGGAATATATCATTAAGAAGATGAAAGAAGAAAGTGGAATTAAGGATATCAAGGTAGTTGCAACGGGAGGATTAGGTAAGATTATTGCTGATGCAACAGAGGAGATTCATATATATGATTCAGCACTTACTATGAATGGACTACGATTGATCTATGAAAAGTGTAGAAGTAGAAAGAATTAGAGCTATTTAGAAAGGCACGGAACGTGTTATGAATTTACAAATAGGAAATGTTAATATTGGTGGAAATTTAATAGTAGGACCAATGGCAGGAGTAACTGACCTGCCATTTCGCTTGCTATGTAAGGAACAAGGGGCTGACTTAATCTACACAGAGATGGTAAGCGCCAAGGGAATTATGTACAACAATAAGAATACAGAGATCCTTCTTGAAGTGAAGGAAGAAGAACGCCCAGTTTCATTACAATTGTTTGGTGCTGATCCGGATATCTTAAGTGAGATGGCCAAACGAATTGAACATCGTAATTTTGATATCTTGGATATTAATATGGGGTGTCCAGTACCGAAAGTTGTAAACAATGGTGAGGGTTCAGCACTATTAAAGGATCCTAAGCTAGTGGGTGAAATTGTTTATAAAGTTTCGCGTGCAATTAAAAAACCACTTACAGTAAAAATCCGAACAGGGTTTGATGAGACCTGCATAAATGCTGTTGAGATTGCAAAGATTATTGAACAAAATGGTGCGGCAGCAGTAGCTGTTCATGGACGTACAAGAGCTCAATACTATAGTGGTAAAGCTAATTGGGAGATTATCAGACAAGTTAAGGAAGCAGTTTCTATACCTGTTATAGGGAATGGAGATGTAGTGACAGTAGAAGATGCAAAGAGAATCACAGAAGAAACTGGTTGTGATGGCATTATGATCGGAAGAGGTATTCAAGGAAACCCATGGTTATTCTCTCAGATCAAAGAGTATTTTGTTACTGGCATTATTCCAGAGAAGCCACACGTAGATGAAGTTATTGAGATGATACTAAAACATGCCAAATTGCAGATTATGTTCAAAGGAGAATACGTTGGTATTCGAGAGATGCGTAAGCATGTAGCATGGTACACAACAGGGTATCCAAAATCGGCTAAATTACGTAATGCTGTTAATGAGATTGCAAGTTTAGAAGAATTAGAAGCTTTAATGATGCAATATAAGAGTATGATAGAAGAATAGAAAAAAGACAATCTTGAAATTTTGAATGTCAGCTGCGAATATGTTATATTCACCGCCGACCCACAAACTCTCAAGATTGTTTTTTTACGTTGTATTTCATTACTTATAATTCTATAAAGCTTTTAACGTAGTAGATGCTCTACAGGAAGGTAAGCAGGAATACCATTATGATAAGTTAACGGAACTTCCCCTTGGATTAATGGATAGATATAATCAACTAGTTCTTCCGTAACATCATTGCCAGTCACGGAAATCCATTCCCGAGGAACACATTTTTCTACATTAGCCACATTGGAAACATCTGTGCTACCATAAGAAACTGTATATGGTATATTGCTTGTACGAGTTAAAGTAGCCATCTTTGCAGTTTCTCCTTGATCGGCAAGTTTGAAAGCTATTTTACCAAGTTCGTATGCTTCGTCAAGATCTGTTCTAGAAGATATATGAGAAGCACAACGCTGCAATACATTTAACTCGATGGAACGTACTTTACAGTTGATTGTGTTTTTTATAAGGTTTTCGAGGTATTTACCAGTCCCGCTTAACATAACATGTCCAAACTGATCAGTACCTGTTGAGTTTGCCGAGATATATTTGCCAGCAGGATCTTTAATACCTTCTGATACAGCGATAATTACATGATTACGCTTTTGTAATTGTTCACGAACGTCATTGACGAAGGAGGCAGTTGAGAAAGGGTGTTCAGGTAGATAGATTAGATGTGGCGCATCACTGTATCCCGTTCTTGCAAGAGCAGAAGCGGCAGTTAGCCAACCAGCATTTCTTCCCATAATTTCTATGATGGATACGCTTTTGGTGTCATAGATATAAGCGTCATGTGAAATCTCAAGAATAGAAGACGCAATGTATTTGGCAGCAGATCCAAAACCGGGAGTATGATCAATACAAGTAAGGTCATTATCAATCGTTTTAGGAATACCAATAACTCTAACATCAATATTATGTTTTAATGCAAAGGAAGATAATTTGTTGACGGTATCCATGGAGTCATTTCCACCAATATAGAAGAAATATTTTATGTTATAACTAGAGAATAGTTGAAAGATTGTACGATAATCAGAATCATCAACAAGTGGATCTGATAATTTATATCTGCAAGAGCCAAGAAACATAGATGGCGTATTGATTAGAGTTGATAGATTATTGGAATCTATATGAAAAGTTTCCGTTAAATCGATAAGGTCATCTTTTAAAACCCCTTGTATACCATTTAAGGAACCATATATTTTATCAACGTTTGTAGATTGTAAAGCTTGATGAATCACACCTGCAAGACTGGAGTTTATAGCTGTAGTCGGTCCTCCAGATTGTGCGATGAGACAATTTATCTTTAACGACATAATGTTCAAAAACCTCCTGAAATATTCTATAAGCAGACCTATAATAGCAGAAAGACAAAGTCTTTTCAATACAATCAAATTAATTTAGTTACTAAATTAATAGTTGCTATCAATAATAGTTTAACAAGTGTTGACTAAGCTCTTGGAACTATTGCAAATTATAAAAAATTGCTGCATAATATTAGAATATATGAGAAGTAAGTAGTATCTTAAGGATTTATGAGTGATAATGCCAGTTATTTAAGAGATGAAAGGGGTGACTTTGTTGAATGCTACATCACCAAATAATTTTCCAACAATAAGAACTTGCCAAAGATGTCATAAGTTATTAACCTATAGCTATGGAAGTCCATCCCTTTGTCCAGAATGCATTGATAAAGATAAAGATGATTATAGTAAGGTTAAGGAATATATACAAGCTCATGCCAATACAACTGTTTTTGAGGTATCACAAGTAACAGGAGTTAGTTTAAAGGTTATTATGCAATTTGTAAGAGAGGATCGAGTACAAATTATAGATACGAAGAATAAGATAAATCTGAAGGAGTAATCTTTATAGATAAATGGACGAATGAATTATATAGTAAAGAGGAGTAACTACCATATATGATTATGACCTGTACATACAGATAGATGTATACGGCTGAGAATCTTGTATGGTGGTTTTTGTATTATAATGATATAATTTGGTGTAGTTGAAAGATTCGGGTCGACAAATAAATTATTACCAAATAAAAAAGAAAACTAATTAGACAATTCAACAAAGTAACGAAAAAAAGTGCGGAATAGAAAAAATGGTTGCATTTTTATGCAAAACAGTGTACTATACTTATTAGAAAAGACAAATGTACGTAGTGGAAAGACAAATGCGTCCTCAAGCGGTTAAAATGTCAGTACATAAAAAGATGGAGGGTTTATGATGAGTAGTAAATTACGAGTAGGTATTCTTGGTGCAACTGGTATGGTAGGTCAACGTTTTATCTCTTTATTAGAGAATCATCCTTGGTTTGAAGTAGTTGCAGTAGCAGCTAGCCCAAGAAGTGCAGGTAAGTCTTATGAAGAAGCTGTAGGTGATCGTTGGAAAATGACAACACCTATGCCTGAAGCAGTTAAGAAATTAGTAGTTTTAAATGTTAATGAAGTTGAAGAAGTATCTAGTAAAGTAGATTTCGTATTCAGTGCTGTTGATATGACGAAAGATGAAATCAAAGCAATTGAAGAAGCATATGCGAAAACGGAAACCCCAGTTGTATCAAACAATAGTGCACATAGATGGACTCCAGATGTACCAATGGTAGTTCCTGAATTAAACCCAGAGCATTTAGAAGTAATTGCTGATCAAAGGAAACGTTTGGGAACAACAAAAGGTTTTATCGTTGTTAAACCAAACTGTTCGATTCAAAGCTATACTCCAGCATTACATGCTTTAAAAGAATTTGGACCAAAAGTTGTTGTTGCAACAACTTACCAAGCAATCTCTGGTGCAGGTAAAACATTCAAAGATTGGCCAGAGATGGTTGGGAATATTATTCCTTTCATCGGCGGTGAAGAAGAGAAGAGTGAACAAGAACCACTTAGAATCTGGGGTAAAGTTGAAGACGGCAAAATCGTAAAGGCAGCTGGACCAGTTATTACAACACAATGTATCCGTGTACCAGTTTTGAACGGTCATACAGCAGCTGTATTTGTTAGTTTTGATAAGAAACCAACGAAGGATCAGATGATTGAAGCTTGGAGAAACTTCAAAGGACTTCCTCAAGAATTAGAACTTCCAAGTGCACCAAAACAATTCATCCAATATTGTGAAGAAGAAAACAGACCTCAAATTAACATAGATGTTGATTATGAAAACGGTATGGGTGTATCAATCGGTCGTTTAAGAGAAGATACAGTATATGATTACAAATTTGTTGGCTTATCACACAATACCGTTCGTGGAGCTGCAGGTGGTGCAGTATTAATTGCAGAATTATTAAAAGCACAAGGATATATTACAGCAAAATAATTCAGATAGAATGCATAGAAATGCAACATAAAAAAACAATCTTTAACAAATTGTCTGGCAAGAGTAGACACATAGTGTTTACATCTGGACAGATGATTCGTGAAGATTGTTTTTTATGTTTTTATTCTAATCCTAACAGGTATTTGATTAATTCTATTGTGTTTTCTTTATTTGGTGAATTGCTTACTACTCCGAGAATAGGTTTTTCTATAGTGGTACCACTAGATTTATAGATCTTGCTATCATCAATATAGATACCATATGGAGCTTGTGGGCCAGATGATACATTTCCCTTTAGGTCTTCATCTTTGACTGCTCCTGTATAATATTTATCAGCTAATTCTGTATACATATCAGCTGGAAGTAAATCAGATAAGCTAATAAGAAAACCATCTTCTGTTAATGTCTTAAAATATGCTTCATCAGATATAATAACATCAATCTGTTTTGCTGAGACATATGTTGATATCTTCTGAATAGAACTTATTGAATTTTGGGACATATCCCCATCTGATATATAATAACTATAATCAAAAGTGATTTTTTCTTTGCTTGGTTCTACTTCAAAATGTGTATTTAGATCACTTAAGAAATCATTTAATTTTTCTTGTTCAAAATAATCATTCACTACTGCTATATTTAATAATTCATCTGGTCTTGGTGCTACTGTTTGGTAGATAAGATAGCCCAATATACTTACAATACAAACACTAATAATTACTTTTTTTAAATAGTACATGTTAAAATAAGCGACTTTTTCTTTGAAGGTCATATCACCTATCTTCTCACGTTCCGTCTGTTTCGTTCTTTTAGCATAGATTCCAGCAGAATCATCTAATTTTGTCTCTTTCGCCAATGTCATTCCTCTTTTCTGTATATTTATTGCAATAAATTAACGTAATCTTTCATTGTTACTAGTGTATCATAACTGACAAGATAATAAAATAAGAAGAATCTAAAAATTATGTAAATAAATACATAAGTAAATATTTCAGAATTAAGGGTTGACATGTTGAAGGAACTGATATAATATTGTTTGAAACAAGTGATACAAAATTACTTGAAAAATTATATTGATAGAAAGACATTGAAGAGAAGAAGTAGAGAATCGTTCTTTTAACAGAAAGCTACCGGTTGATGAGAGGTGCAAAAAGAGGATCTTGAAATACATCTCGGAGTTTCACACTGAATCGTACTAAGTATGTAGTAGGCTGTGACGGGTGCAACCGTTATATTGATAGGGTATAATCCATTATTCGAAAGTATGTAGATGAGATGGCGTACCTGATGAGACCGAAGTAGTAATACTATGGTGAATAAAGGTGGTAACACGTGAGAATAGATGCTCTCGTCCTTTGTGTATATATACGCAGCGTATATATATGCATGGGACGGGAGCTTTTTTTATTGATAGGAAATCGCGGTTATCACTAAACTCTTGATGCAATGTCTTGGAAAGGGAGATTTCTATGACAAACAAATTAATTACCAAACAACCTGAGGAACAATTGAAGATTATTAAAAAGGGGTTATTCGAACTAATTAACGAAGAGGATCTACTAAGCAAGTTAAAGAGAAGTTATGAAGAACAAAAACCACTTGTAGTAAAATTAGGCTTAGATCCATCTGCACCAGATATTCATCTTGGTCATACGGTGGTACTACGTAAAATCAAACAATTGCAAGACCTAGGGCATCACGCCGTTATTATTATTGGGGACTTTACTGGTAGAATTGGGGATCCAACGGGAAGAAGTAAAGTTAGAAATCAAATGACGAAAGAAGAAGTTTTAATTAACGCTAGAACATATGAAGATCAGATTATGAAGGTTCTTGATCCAGAAAAGACAGAGGTTCGGTTTAATAGTGAATGGCTTAAGAAGTTAGATTTTGAAGATGTAATCATGCTAGCAGGTAAGGTTACAGTAGCAAGAATTTTAGAGAGAGACGATTTTTCCAATCGTTATAAGAATCAGCAAGCAATTGGTTTACATGAATTCTTTTACCCACTTATGCAGGCATACGATTCCGTTCATATAGGAGCAGATATTGAACTTGGAGGTACTGATCAAACCTTTAATATATTAATGGGAAGAGCGTTACAAAAGGATTATGGTTTAGAGAGTCAGATAGCTATGTTTGTGCCAATTCTTGAAGGAATAGATGGAGTTAACAAGATGAGTAAGAGTCTTGGCAATTACATTGGAATTGATGAAGAACCAGATGTCATCTACCGTAAAGTGATGACAATTCCAGATAACTTAATTATTCGTTACTTCGAATTAGTAACGGATATTCACCCGGATGAGGTGGAAGTTTACAAAAGAGAGCTTGAAAGTGGAGAAGTAAATCCTAGAGACATCAAGATGAGCTTAGCTTGCGAAATAACAAGCCTATACCACGGTGTTGATAAAGCAGAGGCGGCGGAGAGACATTTCCAAGTGATGTATCAACAAAGAGAAGTACCTGATAATATTAAGGAGTATGTGATCAATCAGTCACTTGAACGACCAGACCTTATGGATAACGGGGAAATTGATTTACCTATGTTAATCTGCAACGTAGATTTTGCTAAGAGTAAGAGTGAGGCACGCAGACTATTAACACAAAATGCAGTTAAGATAGATGGGGAGAGATTCTCTGAGCTTACCTATAGTATGCAAGAGGCAGGCTTTGTAATAGCAGTAGGAAAGAATAAGATTGTTAAGGTAGTAAACAAATAATAATTCTGTTGTTTATAAAGCCATGCCTATGCAATGGGAAAGAATTATGCTATATTTACTATAAGTATAGATTATTACGAGGTTGGAATAGATTCCCAAGCATGGAAACCTATTTATTAACAAATAGAATCGGAATACTTATAGAAAAAATAGATATAAAGAGAGGATACTACTCATTATGAAGCAATTTAATAAAGGAAAAGGATCATCATCACAAGGAAATGCGAAGACGTGGCAAGGAAAAAGTTCGCAAGGAAAAAGTTCGAATGGAAAAACTTCGCAAATAAAAATAGTACAAGGAAAACCAGAGAAAGGGAAACCAGCCCAAGGAAAAACGCTAACGAACTGGGATAGTTATATTACAAAAGAAGCGGGAATTGGAAAGGCTTCTTCTGGGAAGAATGATAAGAAGAATACTTTAAAGACAAAAACTAAGAGTATTGGAGTAAAGAAGATAGATAAGGGTAGTAAAGGAAACAGCAAGGTTGTAGCTGTTAAAAGACCGGTTACTATGCATCTATTCTATATGGCAACAGAAGAATATACATGTAAACAAATTGTTGCACCAGTTGTTGAAGAAAAGGGAATGGAGATTCAAGTTTGGCCAGAACTAGGAATCGCCTCAATTGAATTTGGAGAATCAAGTAGTATTGATTTTCAAGAATGTGAGATAGAATCTTTTGATTCTGATAGCGATTTGGAATTCGTTAAAGAACATGGAATTAAAGCAATTTATGAAGTAACTATGGATGAAGCACATAAAGCAAAAGCTGCAAATTGTTTTCTATCTATGATTCAAACCAATGGAGGATTCTTCTGTACAGATAGTGATGATTTTGCACCTATTTATAACAAAGAGGAGTTGGAGAAATGGAAATAAAAAAGGAGGTTGATATAATAAGTAATTATATCATTCGTCTAAGAAAACATTTTCACAGACATCCTGAAATTGGAATGCAGGAGTTTGAAACTTCAAAACGAATCAAAGAAGAGCTAGCTGTCATGGAGATTCCCTTTGTGGCAGCAGCTGGAACTGGAGTAATTGGATTCATAGGTCATGGGCCTAAAGTAGTTGCACTCCGTTGTGATATGGATGCACTTCGAATCACAGAGAAAACAGGGGTTACATATAAGTCCGAGGTAGATGGACTCATGCATGCTTGTGGGCATGACGCACATATGGCAGCTATGTTAGGTGCTGCTTCTATACTAAAGAAATATGAAGAAGAATTAAATTGTACCGTCAAACTAATATTTCAACCTTCTGAAGAGAATTGTCTTGGGGCAAAAGCAATCTGTGATGGTGGACACCTAGATGATGTTAGTGAAATCTTTGGTTTGCATGTATTCGGAGATATTCCATGTGGCAAAGTATCCATAGAAGAAGGTCCAAGAATGGCTGCTTCCGATATATTCCGTATACGAATTATGGGTAAATCAGGCCATGCAGGTAAACCACAACAATGTGTAGATGCAACAGTAGCAGGAGCAGCTACCGTTATGAATCTGCAATCGATTGTCAGTAGAGAGTTGGACCCTGTTAGTAGTGCTGTAGTAACCGTTGGGCATTTTATATCAGGAACGCAACATAATGTAATCTCTGGTGAAGCGTTTATTGAGGGAACTGCAAGAACATTCTCCACCCAGGATTGTAAGCATATTGAGCAGGCGGTAAAACGAATTGCTTACAATAGTGCTGCCACTTATAATGCTACGGCTCATGTTGAATACATGAGGTCGTTACACCCCGTTGTTATGAATGATAAAAGAGTGACACAGACGGCTAAGGAAGCAGCGAAAGAATTGTTTGCTCCAGAAGATATTATTTCTATTCCTAAGATGATGTTAGGAGAAGATTTTTCTATCTATCAACAGCACATCCCAGGAGCCTTTGCATTCGTGGGAGGAGGAAACGAGGAACTAGGAAGAGCATATCCGAATCATCATGAATGCTTTAACATTGATGAAAGGGCGGTACTAGTATCTGCACAATTATTAATTGGGTATGTAATGAAGTTTAATGAAAAGATGTAAGGTTGATAACTCAAACTTCGCGCTTGAAGATTCCTTGGAGTAGCTAATTGCTATAATAAACGAAAAACCCACAATTGCATTTTTTTAAGTACGCCCAATTTTTTACTTGATTATTGGACAAAAAAAATATATTATTATATCGACAATAGAATAATGGGAGAAAAAGTATCGTGAAGTCTGTCCTTGACAGACGAGGAGGCCAGTGTGAAAGATAAATCTTTCACATTTTGAAAGGAGAAAAATTATTATAATGAAAGTTAAACATTTTTCAAAGTACCTATTCATGGTAGCTATTCTTGTATCTGCTATTGCACTTTCCGGATGTAAAGGTGATAAGTCAGATAAGAATACTAACAAGGCGCCGGCTACAGATGATACCTCTTCTAAAGAGCAGGACCATAATCAGGCATCAGATAAAGATGCAATCTATGGTGGCTCAATTGTAGTAGGAATAACACAGGATCTAGATAGTCTTGACCCACACAAAGCAGTTGCGGCAGGAACTAATGAAGTATTATTCAATGTTTATGAAGGTTTAGTAAAACCGAATGAAAATGGTGATTTAGTTCCAGCTGTTGCAAGCGAATACCAAATTTCTGAAGATGGTAAGATGTATACATTTACCCTTCGTGATGGAGTGAAATTCCATAATGGTGACGCGGTAACAGCAGAGGATGTTAAATATTCTATAGAACGTTGCGCTGGTTTGCTTGAGGAGACGGATCCGTCTGTTAAAGTAGAATCGGCGCTTTCTAATGTAAAGGAAGTAAATATTCTTGATGATAAGACAATTCAATTGGTGTTAGACAAAGGAGATACAGAATTACTTGCATATCTAACAAGTGCTATCGTTCCAGCAAATTACGATAAGTTAGATACTGCGCCGATGGGAACAGGCCCATTCAAATTCGTATCCTATGCACCCCTTGAAAGCTTTGTAGTTGTTAAGAATGAAGATTACTGGGGAGATAAAGCATATCTTGATCAAGTAACTTTCAAGATTTCGGCAAATACCGATTCCGCTTTTATGGAATTAATGGCTGGATCGATTGATATCTTCCCTTATCTAACAGATGATCAAGCAACGGAATTACCAGATACTTATAACGTCGAGGTTGGTAATATGAATCTTGTACAAGCATTATTCCTAAATAATGGAGCTGAGCCATTCAATGATATGAAGGTGCGTCAAGTGATTAGTTATGCCCTTGATCGACAAGGAATTCTTGATATGGTTGCTGGTGGTAGAGGAACTATCATTGATACGAATATGTTCTCAGCGTTTAAGAAGTATTATAATACAGATTTAACTGGAACATATAACTATAATGTAGAAAAGGCAAAAGCGTTATTAGCAGAAGCAGGTTATGGTGGAGGATTGACATTTACCATAACAGTACCTTCTAACTACCAATTCCATGTTGATACGGCTCAAATTATTGTAGAGCAATTAAAGGCGGTTGGAATTACTGCGAAGATTCAGTTAGTAGAATGGAACAGTTGGTTAGAAGATGTCTATAAGAATCGAAACTATCAAGCGACAATTGTAGGTTTAGATTCAAATCTAGCACCTAGGGATTCAGTAGAACGTTTTGTATCAACAGCTAGTAATAATTTCATAAACTATAATAACCCTGACTTTGATGCTACATTTGAGAAAGCAATTGCAAGTACGGTCGATGAGGAAAAGGTAGAGTATTACAAGCAATTACAAGCATATTTAACAAATGATGCCGCCTCTGCCTATATTCAAGATCCACCTTTACTTGTAGCGGTGAATAAGAAGTTAGCTGGTTATACGTTCTATCCTGTATATGTTCAGGATATGGCGAAGGTATATTATATCTCTGAATAGGTAACGATTCAGAATATTTCCTTAATAAGTTGATTAATTGATGAAGGATACTAGGTAGTAAAAATGATTTGGATAGAAATCAAGGAGAAAGAAAGGTGGGGAAATTGTGAAATATATTTTAAGAAAAATAAGTACTCTAATTCTAACATTGTTCATTGTCTCAATATTCACATTCACGGCCTTTCAAGTAATCCCTGGAGATAGTGTATTAAGTACTCTTGGAATGGATGCAAGTCCTGAAGCAATTCAGGCCTTGCGCCAGGAGAGAGGTTTAGATGAGAATTTAGCCCTGCGTTATGGTAGATGGTTAGGCAATGTATTACAAGGAGATTTCGGACAATCTACTCAGTATAATATGGAAGTAGGAGCATTAGTATCAAGCCGTTTAACTGTTACGGTTTGGTTAGCACTTCTAACCATTATTCTTATAATTGCCATATCAATTCCTTTGGGAATTCAATCTGCAATGAAAGAAGGCGGAATAATAGACCGTATGCTGGTTTTGTTAACCCAGACGATGATGGCAATTCCACCATTCTTTTTAGGAATGATTCTAACCTTGATATTCGGCATATGTCTGAAATGGTTTGTACCAGGGAATTATGTAAGTTTTAGTGAGAATAAAGGAAAATTCTTTGCTTATCTAATCTATCCAGAGATAGCAATGGCAATTCCAAAGATTGCAATGACAGTAAAGTTCTTAAGAAGTTCGATTCGCAGACAAATGCATCTAGAATATGTAAGAACAGCGAAAAGTAAGGGGAATTCCAAGAGAGATATCTTGGTTAAACATGTTTTTAAGAATGCTTTAATACCAGTCATTACATTCCTTGGAATGATTATTGCAGATGTTCTTGCAGGGAGCATTATTGTTGAGCAGGTATTCAATCTACCTGGACTTGGTCGCTTACTAGTGGTGGCGATATCAAGTCGTGATTATGCAGTTGTACAAGCGGTAGTCTTATATATAGCAACAATTGTAGTTGTAATAAATCTGTTTGTTGATGTGTTATATCGTATCATTGACCCACGAATCAGCAAAGAGGGAGGTGCCGAGTGAGAAAGAAGAATTTTAACTTCATTCTTGGTGCTATCCTAATAGGGATCGTTTTATTGCTTGTGCTAGTGGGGATATTCTATACTCCGTATGATCCCAATGCCATGAATGGGTCCATAAAGAATGCAGCTCCAAGTTTTGCACATTGGTTTGGGACAGATAATTTTGGTCGTGATATCTTTAGCCGAGTAATGGATGGAAGCCGTACCACTTTCTTTGTGGCAATAGCAACCGTTGCAATTGGCACGATAGTAGGAACATTAGTCGGCGCCTTCACAGGTTATTATGGTGGGGTATTGGATAGTATATTAATGAGAATTAATGACGGAATCACATCATTTCCAAGCATCCTATTAACGTTAGTCATTATAAGTATCTTTGGTATTGGTAAATACAATATAATCCTAGCACTTGGCATTGTTTTCATACCGAGTTTTGCAAGAGTTGTTCGAAGTGAATATATGGTGCAAAAAGAGATGGATTATGTAAAGATGGCAAAATTAATGGGAGCAAGTGATATACGTATTCTATTCATTCATATCCTCCCTAATATAAGTTCCATGTTGTTCTCAACGATTACGATAGGATTTAATAATGCAGTATTAGCGGAAGCAGGTATGAGTTATCTTGGTTTAGGTGTTCAACCACCGGATGCTAGTCTTGGTAGGATGTTGTCGGAGGCTCAGGCATATCTATTTTCAGCACCATGGTATGCAATTGCACCAGGTGTTATGATTGTAATTACCGTATTAGGAATTAGTTTAATTAATGAAGAGCGTTAAATTATGATAAAGAAGCAACGTTCAGGGCCAATCTTGAAAAACCTACGGTTTTCTGCTTGGTTTTGAACAGTTACTAAAAGAAAGGATATGATAGAATGTTATTAGATGTTAATAATGTATCAATTGGGTTCGCGGACACGAAGCCGATGCAAATGGTTGTAAACAACATATCCTTTCAGGTTGATCAAGGAGAGATTCTTGGGATTGTTGGGGAATCTGGATCAGGTAAATCAATGACTGCACTGTCAATTATGGGATTGCACAAAGATACTGCTAGGATAACGAGTGGAGAGATTATAGTGGAAGGAAATAATCTTCTATCTATGTCTGAGAAGCAAAAACGGTCTTATCTTGGTAAAGAAATAGCAATGGTGTTTCAAGAACCGATGACTAGTTTGAATCCTGTCATGAAGATTGGTGATCAAGTCAGTGAGATGTTAGCAATCCACACAAGACTATCAAGGAAAGAGCAAAAGGAGAAGACCTTAGATGCCTTGCTTGAAGTTGGACTTAACAATCCGGAAGAATTATATAATAAATATCCTCATGAGTTATCAGGGGGGATGCGGCAAAGAGTTATGATAGCTATGGCAATGATTTGTAAACCTAAGATATTAATTGCCGATGAACCTACCACTGCGTTAGATGTATCAGTACAAGCGCAGATTCTCGATCTATTAAAGAAGATAAATAAAGAACATGGTGTGAGTATTATCTTGATTTCTCATGACCTCGGTGTGATAAGAACCATGTGCGAAAGAACAATTGTTATGTCACAGGGGAAAATTGTAGAACAAGGTTTAGTTGAAGAAATTTTCAGAAATCCCAAACAAGAGTATACGAAGAAATTAATTGATGCTGTTCCTTCTATTCATAAAAAAAAGGTGGAGATAGAAACTGTAGTTCAATCACCTAGTAAGGTGAACGGCCAAGTATCTAAGATACTATCAGTGAACGGAGTTAATATTTATTATTATCAGAATGGTAGAATACGTAGAGGTGTGAAGAAGCAAATTGTAAAACAGGTTTCTTTCCATATTAATGAGCGAGAGGTTGTTGGGATTGTAGGAGAAAGTGGAAGTGGGAAATCTACACTTGCGAAAGCAATTGCAGGACTTAATATGTTTTATGAAGGGGAGATAACTTGTACGGAAACTAGACCGCAGATGGTATTTCAAGATCCGTATAGTAGCTTGAATCAAGCAAAGAAAGTTCAATGGATTCTAGAAGAACCACTAAAGATCAAAGGTGGATATACCAAGGAAGAGCGTAGACGATTGGTGAAAGAGAAACTAAGTGAAGTGGGACTTTTAGAGGAGATTGGAAAGCGTTATGTATACCAATTAAGTGGTGGACAAAGGCAAAGAGTATGTATTGCTGCAGCGTTGATGTTACAGTCTAAGTTTGTTATTCTTGATGAGGCAGTCTCAGCACTTGATGTAACAATTCAACGTCAGATTCTAGATTTACTAATGGAATTAAAGGAAAAACATTGTTTGACCTATCTATTCATTTCACATGATATGAATGTAATTCACGAAATATGTGATCGTGTGATAGTGATGCATGATGGAAAAATTGTGGAACAAGGGCGTACAAGAGAAATCTTTACAGCACCGAAAGATGAATATACGAAAAAATTACTATCAGCAGTTTTGTAGGATATTGATATGCGCTGTTAAGATTATAGTGGTGTTGGTATATCAGGATGGGGAGTTGGGACTCAAATCTTATAAAACAGTCGCCAGATTATTACATAGTTAATAATAGGCGACTGTTTTTTATTTAATTCAATAGTCACATATTTTCGATGGTATTCTGCTTAGAGTGAGAAATTCCAAAGAATATTCAGAGCTGTTAAATTATTTATTTTGTTTACTTATAGCAAGTTGGCATAATTTTCGGAAAGAATGCTCAAAGTTATCATCATCTTCTTTGGTCCTCTTGCGAATACTTGAAGTGCGCACACCTCCACGGCGTTGCTTTTTGGCAATATGACGTTCAAACATAAGTAGATCTATATTTTCATTGGTATAGATGCGTCCATTTTGATTAATTGCATAACCTTTCTTACCAAGTACCATGGTAGCAACACCATAGTCTTGTGTAACTACAAGATCGCCTGGTGCTGTTCTATTAATTAAAGCAATATCAACTGCATCGGGAGCTTTACTTACCTGAATGATTTCAGAATAATCAGAATCTAAGATGTGACTTGTATCAATAATCATAATAACAGGTATTGAAAGCTCTTTAGCAACTTTTTCAATGATATGCTTAACTGGACATGCATCAGCATCGACTAATATCTTCATAGGAATATCCTTTCTCCGTAATCCCAGACTCAGCATAGCTGATTCTAGATAAAGACTATCTAGATAGCATATGATAGACTCACGAAATTACTTCGTAATTTTGTTCATTAAATTAAGACTCCTTCGGAGCTATGGTCTTACACTCTGTGTAATTCCAAGGAATCAGCAAAGCTGATTCTCTTAATCTATAATATGCCAGATTACTAGATGGTTTACAAGTCGAAATTCATATATTTTTCCCTATTAGGTCACAAAAATTTAAGACATTATTCTATTGATTTATGGAAATACTAACATTATAATGAACATAACATGGAGTTAGTGCATATGGAGGTGTAGAATGGACAATAAAAATCCGAAAAAAAAGAATGGAAATAAATCAGGTATTGTATTCTGTGTAGTAGCTACGCTCTGTGCATTTTTACTTTTTTACTATACGACGAATCAGTTAAAAGAAAGTGCAAAGGTTGAAGTTAGTTATACAGAATTTATGAATATGTTAAAGGAAGATAAAGTTAAGTCTGTTAAGATTGATTCTAGCAGAATTACAATAATTCCTAAAGAAGAGAAAACAAATGGCATGTTTACAATCACATATTATACAGGTTATTTGGATAATCCTGGTTTATATGAGGCATTAGATAACGCTAAGGTAGAATATAAAGGACCAGTACATGATACTAGTACAGGCATCATAGATTTTATATTAGTGTATTTGTTTCCATTCATAATGATTGGTCTAGTTATGACCATGGTATACCGCATGATTAATAAAAGCGGCGGTGGAATGATGGGAGTTGGAAAAAGTAATGCTAAGGTTTATGTGGAGAAGGAAACCGGAGTAACATTTAAAGATGTTGCTGGTCAAGGGGAAGCGAAAGAGTCCTTAAAGGAATTGGTTGATTTCTTACACAACCCTGGTAAATATACACGTATTGGAGCGAAATTACCGAAAGGTGCTCTTTTAGTAGGTCCTCCAGGAACAGGTAAGACCTTGTTAGCAAAAGCAGTAGCAGGAGAAGCAAAAGTACCATTTTTCTCATTATCTGGTTCTGACTTTGTTGAAATGTTCGTTGGTGTGGGTGCATCAAGAGTAAGAGATTTATTCAAACAGGCACAACAACAAGCACCATGTATTATCTTTATCGATGAGATTGATGCAATTGGTAAGAGTCGAGATAGCCATTACGGTGGTGGTAATGATGAAAGAGAACAGACATTAAACCAATTACTTTCTGAGATGGACGGATTTGATACATCGAAAGGTCTAGTAATTCTAGCTGCGACAAACCGCCCAGAAGTATTAGATAAAGCATTATTAAGACCAGGTCGTTTCGACCGAAGAATAATTGTTGATAAACCAGACTTAAAGGGTCGTGTAGATATCTTGAAAGTACATGCGAAAGATGTGCTAATGCATGATTCTGTTGATTTAGAAGCAATTGCCTTAGCAACATCAGGAGCTGTTGGTTCCGATCTTGCTAATATGATCAATGAAGCAGCAATTACAGCTGTTAAAGCTGGTAGAACAGTTGTAACACAAGAAGATTTGTTCGAATCCGTTGAAGTTGTAATTGCAGGTAAAGAGAAAAAAGATCGTATTCTTGGCAAAGAAGAAAAACGAATTGTTGCATATCACGAGGTAGGACATGCATTAGTTACTGCTCTAGTGAAAGAAGCAGAACCTGTTCAAAAGATAACAATCGTACCAAGAACAATGGGGTCACTGGGCTATGTAATGCAAGTGCCAGAAGAAGAAAAATATCTGAATACCAAGGATGAATTGTTAACGAGAATTACAACCTTATTCGGTGGTAGAGCAGCAGAACAAATTGTATTTAAGTCTATTACAACAGGAGCATCAAATGATATCGAACAGGCGACAAAGATAGCAAGAGCTATGGTAACGCAGTTTGGTATGACAGACCGTTTTGGTTTAATGGGGCTTGAATCAGTTGAGAATCGTTACTTAGATGGTAGAGCAGTCTTAAATTGTGGTGATGCTACTGCGGCAGAGATTGATAATGAAGTAATGCGTATACTAAAAGAATGTTATGATAGAGCACTTAAGCTTCTTGAAGGAGACCGTGAAACACTTGATAAGATTGCAGAGTTCTTACTTGAAAAAGAAACAATCACAGGTAAAGAGTTTATGAAGATTTACCGAGAAGTGAAAGGAATCCCTGATTCAGAAGATGATAAATCGGTAGGAGATAAAACTTCTGATATTAAAGCTTTAGAGATTGTAGAAGTGGAAGTTTCTGATGATAAAGATGCAAAAACAGAAGATACCAAGCAACAAGAGGATATAATAAAGATTGCAGAGGTACCTAAGGAAGATATACGTATAGATGATAAACCTCAGGTAGAAGATGAGTTCAATGCTACCAAAAATAAAGAGTTAAGGTAAGTAAAGACTGTCACATGTCATGTGTGACAGCCTTTTTAATAATACATGAGATTAGGTAAGGAGTATATAAATGACAACATATAAAGCAATTGCACTTGATATTGATGGAACATTAACAAACACGAAAAAAGAAGTAACACCAAGAACCAAAAAAGCAGTAAGTCGTGCCATGGAAGCAGGTAAAGTAGTTATTGTAGCATCTGGTAGACCAACAGCGGGTATTCGTGGTATTTCTGATACATTAAAGTTAGAAGAAAAGGGTGGATATATTCTTGCATTTAATGGAGCAAGAATTATGAACTGTAAAACCGGAGAGGTGATCTATCAGAATATGTTACCAAGGGATATGATTCCGGTTCTTTATAAAGAGGCAGTAGAACATAATGTGAGTATCATAACCTATGAAGGGGATGATGTAATCTGTGGTTGCAATCATGATAAATATGTAGATATTGAAGCAAAGATCAACAATATTAAAGTGAATGATGTGGATAACTTCGATCAGTATGTGACCTTTGATGTGAATAAATGTCTTATGACAGGGGACCCAGAGAAATTAGCTATATTAGAAAAAGAGATGCAACAAAAGTATGGGGACAGATTAAGTATCTATCGTTCCGAACCCTTCTTCCTTGAATTCATGCCTATGAACGTGGATAAAGCTAATTCCTTGGCACATCTTTTGGAGCACTTAGGTTTGAAACGAGAAGAACTGATCGCAATTGGCGATGGTTTTAATGACTTATCTATGATCAAGTATGCTGGCTTAGGTGTAGCTATGAGTAATGCACAGGAAATAGTAAAAGAGAGCGCAGATAAAGTAACAAAATCCAATGAAGAAGATGGAGTTGCGTATATTATTGAAGAATACTTAACAGCGTAGCCAACCGGATTACGACTATCCGCTTAACTTCTGTAATCAAAAAGTCTATGGAGGAAGTATATGTTTAATATAGAAGAAGAATTAAAGAAGCTTCCTGCGAAACCAGGTGTCTATATCATGCGTGATAAACATGACACAATTATATATGTAGGTAAAGCTATAAGTTTGAAGAATCGAGTGAGACAGTATTTTCAAAGTAGTCGAAATCTAATGCCTAAAATCGTTAAGATGGTATCGAAGATCGATCACTTTGAATATATCATAACTGACTCCGAAGTAGAAGCATTGGTATTAGAAAGCAATTTAATCAAAGAACATATGCCAAGATATAATACCATGCTAAAGGACGATAAGGGCTACCCTTATATTAAAGTGACGGTACAGGAAGCATATCCAAGAGTCATGATGACAAGACAAGTGAAGAAAGATAAAGCAAAATATTTTGGCCCATATACAAGTGTATTAGCCGTTAAAGATACACTTGACTTGCTTCGTAAGATATATCAGATTCGTTCATGTAATCGGAACTTGCCAAGAGATATAGGGAAAGAAAGAGCATGTTTATACTACCACATCAAGCAATGTAGTGGCCCGTGCCAAGGTTATATATCGGAGGAAGAATACAAAAAATCAGTTGATCAAATTATTGAATTTCTAAACGGAAACTTCAATGAAGTTTTGTCTATGTTAGAGAATAAGATGATGAATGCCTCAGAGAATATGGAATTTGAAGAAGCAGCGGGTTACCGTGATCTTATGACCAGTGTTAAGCAAATGGCACAGAAGCAAAAGATTACCAATATGTCAAATCAAGAGGATAAAGATATTATTGCGTTTGCAAGAGCGGGAGATGAAGCAGTAGTACAAGTATTCTTTATACGTAATGGTAAATTGATTGGAAGGGAGCACTATCATCTAACAGGTGTTGAAAATGATACAAGAGAAGGGGTTATGACTAGTTTTGTAAAGCAGTTCTATGCAGGGACGCCATTTATTCCGAGAGAATTACTTTTACAAGAAGAATTAGAAGAACCAGAATTAATTACCGAATGGTTGAGAGCTAAGAGAGGTCAAAAGGTATATATTCATGTACCGAAAAAGGGTGAGAAAGAAAAATTAGTGGAATTAGCGGAGAAGAATGCTTCCCTTGTATTACAGCAAGATTCTGAGAAGATTAAGAAAGAAGAACAACGAACAAAAGGTGCCATGAAAGAGATCGAGAACCTGCTTGGATTAGATTCAATTAAAAGAATTGAGTCCTTTGATATCTCTAATATTAATGGTTTTGAATCTGTTGGGTCCATGGTCGTATATGAGAATGGTAAGCCAAAGAGAAATGACTACCGTAAGTTTAAGATTAAGTGGGTTACTGGAAGCGATGATTATGCTAGTATGAACGAGGTACTAACGAGACGTTTTATTCACGGTAAGAGGGAAAAAGCGGAGTTACTTGAGAAGAATATTGACTTAGAACATGGAAGCTTTACCAGATTTCCCGATTTAATTATGATGGATGGTGGTAGAGGTCAAGTGAATATTGCCCTTAAGGTAATGGAGGAATTACAATTAACTATACCGGTTTGTGGTATGGTTAAGGATGATAATCATAGAACAAGAGGATTGTATTTTAATAATATAGAGATTCCAATTGATCGGAATAGTGAAGGGTTTAAGTTAATAACGCGTATTCAAGATGAAACCCATAGATTCGCCATTGAGTATCATCGGTCGTTACGAAGCAAAGGTCAAGTCCATTCTATATTAGATGATATACCTGGCATTGGACAGAAGAGAAGAAAGGAATTAATGAAAAATTTCCTTTCGTTAGATGAAATCAAGGAAGCCACGATAGAACAACTTAGTATTGTACCTACGATGAATGAAAGGGCTGCGAAACAAGTTTATGACTTTTTTCACAATAATGATGATGAAAATGCCACAAAAAGTAACAATTGAAGTTGAAAAAATAGTGTGTTAGAATGTATTTTATGGAAGTAGCAAAGCTACTTGAGAGATAGAGAAAATATTAGATGGCGAAGGAGATCATGTATGTATACAGTAGATTTGAAAAAATTAGTTGAAAAAATGAAACTTGTGAATTATACGCCAGATCTTAACATTGATGACATAAAGATTACCCAGACAGATGTAAACAGACCAGCTTTACAGCTAGCAGGATTTTTTGATTATTTTGATTCTGATCGGGTTCAAGTAATTGGTAATGTGGAATATGCCTATATGCAAAAGATGGAGAAAGACCATGGCGTTGGTATTATGACTAGATTATTAGATTATAAAGTTCCTTGTATTGTATTCTGCCGTAATATTGAGATTGAGCCAGATTTAGTAGAATTAGCAACTAAGAAAGGTGTCCCATTATTCAGAACAGAAAAACCAACATCTGCATTTATGGCAGAAGTAATACGCTGGCTTAAAGTAGAATTAGCACCAAGGATTTCTATACACGGAGTTTTAGTTGACGTATATGGTGAAGGTGTTCTTATCATGGGTGAAAGTGGTATTGGTAAGAGTGAAGCAGCACTAGAATTAATCAAGAGGGGACATCGTTTGGTAACAGATGATGTTGTTGAGATTAAGAAAGTTAGTGATGAAACATTAATTGGTACAGCACCAGATATTACACGTCATTTTATTGAACTTAGAGGTATTGGTATTATCGACGTTAAGACTTTATTCGGTGTTGAAAGTGTTAAGAATACACAATCAATTGACTTAGTTATTAAATTAGAAGAGTGGAATAAAGAGCAAGAATATGATCGCTTGGGATTAGACGAACAATATACAGAATTCCTTGGAAACAAAGTGGTTTGCCACCAGATTCCAATCAGACCAGGTAGAAATCTAGCTATTATCGTTGAATCAGCAGCTGTTAACTACAGACAAAAGAAGATGGGGTACAATGCTGCTAGAGAATTATATAACCGTGTAACAAACAACTTGATGAAAAAGGAATAAGTTAATATCATATAGCTGTTCAAAGCGCCATGGGTCGACCAAAGAGGCGCTTGATACGGTTATGTATATAACTACATATAAGGAATATAGCAATTAGCTACTCCTCGAAAACTTCAAGTGCGAAGTTAGAGTAACTGGTTAGAGTATCATAAGCCTCTCGTAAAACTTGACTTCGTCAATTTGCACATATAAAACTCGACTAATGTTATGTCGAACGTAGTTCGATGAGCAACTGTATGAAGTCGTTGGTACTTAGGCTCTGTACTTTAGAGCCTTATGTACCACTACGAACTTTATCCAAGCGAGAGCGTGTTGCGAGTGAACAACGTTTGACATAACATGTTCACACATAAAATTGCGCAAATTGATGATTCAAAATATAAAAGGGGCTTTTGACACTCTAACCAGTAACTAAAAGAAATGTTTGGAAAGGAAAGAAGTATATGAATAAGTATTGTTTTGGTGTTGATATTGGAGGAACTACAGTTAAGATTGGTCTATTTACGACAGATGGAACTATTGTTGATAAATGGGAGATTAAGACAAGCAAAGAAGATGGCGGAAGTAGAATATTATCAGATGTTAGCGAATCATTATCTGAAAAGATGCAAGAAAAGGGAATTACAAAAGACGAAATCGAAGGAATTGGAATTGGCGTACCAGGTCCAGTAGATGACAAGGGAACCGTTCTTACTTGTGTAAATCTTGGTTGGGGAACATTTAATGTTGCCGAAGAAGTAACGAGATTAACAGGTATTACGAATGTGAAAGCAGGAAATGATGCGAACGTTGCAGCATTAGGAGAGATGTGGCTTGGTGGTGGTAAGGGCTACAGCGATATGATTATGATTACACTTGGTACAGGTGTAGGTGGTGGTGTAATACATAATGGGAAAATTATCACTGGAACAAAGGGTGCAGCTGGTGAAATTGGCCATATGCTTGTGAATTATGAAGAAGAAGATCCTTGTAATTGTGGTAGAAAAGGTTGTCTAGAGCAATACGCTTCAGCTACAGGAATTGTAAAGGTAGCAAAACGTTTGTTAGCAAAATCGGAAGAAGAATCTACAATACGAGATAAAGAGAATCTATCCGCTAAGATGATTTTTGACGCTGCAAAAGAAGGAGACAAAATAGCTACAGAATGTGTTGAAGAACTTGGTTGGTATCTAGGAGTAGCGTGTGCCAATATAGCAGCGGTTGTAGAACCAGACGTATACGTAATTGGCGGCGGGGTTTCTAAAGCAGGAGTAATTCTTCTTGATGTAATTCAGAGACATTATGAGAAGTATGCGTTCCATGCACATAAAGATAAAGAGTTTAAGCTAGCTGAACTTGGCAATGATGCTGGTATCGTAGGAGCTGCAAAATTAGTTATTAATTAATAACAATGTACAAAAAAAGATTGGATTTATATAAGAAAAGGACATTCGTGATAATGATATGTCCTTTTCTTGTAAATATTAATAAAAAAACACCAAAAACAAATACAATTATATACATTTACGGGCGATTTTAACAGTTGAAAGTAAACTTGTTATAATTTTGAACTTTTTAAAATAGTAATTAAAAAAAATAAATTTAGTTGAAATAAAGAATTAAGTATTGTATTATAACAATGTACTAACGAATAAAAAATGTAAAAAATGACAGATTATACTGTTGTTAAGATGAATAAGGGAATCATATATTTATATAAATTAGAATTGATTAAAGAGGTATTATTTTGAATGATATAAATCAGAAATTAAAGGCGATCTTACCTGAAGAAAACCTAGTAAGAAATGAACCGCTTGCAAAACACACAACATTCAAAATAGGTGGACCAGCAGAGTACTTTGTTACTCCTGAGAATGAGGACCAACTAAAACTAGTTATTAAGGTGTGTAAGGAAAGTAATATACCATATTATATAATAGGTAAAGGTAGTAATTTATTAGTTGGGGATAAAGGTTATAAGGGTGTAATAATCCAGATATATAAGAATTTTGATTTGATAGAAATTGATAAGAACATTGTTACGGCAGGAGCAGGTGTTATGCTTTCTAGATTAGCAACCCAGGCGGCTGAACAAAACCTAGCAGGTTTACAAGGAGAATGTGGTATTCCTGGAACTCTAGGTGGAGCAGTTACAATGAATGCGGGAGCGTATGGTTATGAGATTAAAGATTATATCATATCAGCAACTGTATTAAATCAAGAAGGTGAGATCTTCACACTGAATAAAGAAGAATTACAATTAGCATATCGAACTAGTATTATACAAAAGAATTCTTACATTGTAATAGAAGCAGTTTTTGAGTTACCTTATGGAAATAAGGAAGATATACTAGCAGAGATAGCAGAATTTAATAGAAAACGAGTAGAAAAACAACCATTAGAATATCCTAGCGCGGGAAGTACATTCAAACGTCCTGTAGGTTATTTTGCAGGCAAACTTATCATGGACTCTGGGTTAGCAGGATACCGTGTTGGTGATATTATGATATCAATGAAACACTGTGGATTTGTTGTAAATGTGGGAAATGGTACTGCAAGTGAGGTTAGACAGCTTATAGAAGATGTACAACATATTGTATATGAAAAGCATCAAGTTATGTTAGAACCAGAAGTACGTATTATAGGAGAATTCTGAAAGTAATTATCATATAGTTGTATTGGTAGAACGTAGGAGGTTTTATCTTGAGGTTTGTAATCGTTACAGGGATGTCGGGAGCTGGTAAGAGCTCCGTTTTGAAGATGTTGGAGGATATCGGCTTTTTTTGTGTGGATAATCTACCAATCCAACTTATTCTGAAGTTTGCTCAGCTTGCATATGATCAAAGTTCACAGCTTGATAAAATAGCATTAGGTATTGATATCCGTAGCGGGCAAGCATTAGAAGGCTTGAATGAGATACTCGTTGAAGCGATAAGCAAAGGATATTCATACGAGATACTTTACCTTGATACTGTGAATGAAGTTCTTGTTAAGCGTTTTAAAGAGACAAGAAGGAATCATCCCTTGTCTGGGAATGGCAGGGTAGATGCGGGAATTGAATTAGAAAGAGAAAAGTTAGAGTTTCTAAAAAAACAAGCAGATTTTATAATAGATACAAGCCAGCTTTTGATTCGTGAGCTTAAAATTGAAATTAATAAAATCTTTGTTCAAGAGCAGGAATATGGTAACTTCTATATAACTATTCTTTCTTTTGGTTTTAAGTATGGAATACCAACGGACTGTGATTTAGTATTTGATGTACGCTTTTTACCGAATCCATATTATGATCAAGAGTTGAAGCCGCAGACAGGTAATGATAAACCAGTATATGAGTATGTGATGTCATCACAAAAAGCATCTGAATTTCTGGACAAATTAGAAGATATGCTTGAATTCTTAATTCCAAATTATATAGAAGAAGGAAAGAATCAATTAGTTGTAGGCATAGGATGTACGGGTGGTAAACACCGTTCTGTATCCATTGCGAATGCTTTAAGCGATAGATTATCTAAGTTAGAATACGGATTTAAAGTTGAGCATAGAGATATTAAAAAAGATGCACTACAAAAGAAGCTAGTTTGAGGTGAATAACAATGTCATTTTCAAAAGATGTAAAAGAAGAATTATCGAATCAAATTAATTCGGCTAGACATTGTCAAATAGCAGAAGTTGCTGCTATCATTAGTTTATGTGGTAGAATTTCTATTTCTGTAAGAGATGAATACATGATAAAGATTCATTCTGAAAATCTTACAGTAGCAAGAAAGTTTCAAAATCTGTTAATAGCAGCTTTTGATGTGCGGCCTGAAATAATAGTAAGGCAGAAGAAATATGAACGGAATATAGTTCAGACTTCCGAATTAAGAAGTGACATGGAAGAAACATTAAAAAAAGGAAATATTTATATTGCTATTGTTAAACAATCTGATGTTGCTAAGAATATATTAAAAGCAACCAGGTTAATAACCGAGTATGGAGATATTAAAGAAAATTTATCCATTGTTGATAATATTGTTGTCCAGAATACTTGTTGTAAGAGAGCATTTATCAGAGGTTCATTCATATCATCTGGATCCATTAGTGACCCAAGTAAAGCATATCACTTTGAGATAGCCCTACCAACAAGGCCAAAAGCTGTTCAATTACGTGACATGTTGAAGGTTTTTGGAATTGAAGCAAAAATTGTTCAGCGAAAACGGTATTTTGTAGTATATTTAAAAGAAGGCTCTCAAATCGTCGACTTATTAAATGTAATGGAGGCACATATTGCCTTAATGAATTTAGAAAATGTGCGAATACTAAAAGAAATGAGAAATTCAATTAATAGACAAGTTAATTGTGAAACTGCAAATATTAATAAAACCGTTGCCGCTGCTTCTAAGCAAGTGGAAGATATCCTATTTATCAAAGAATTAATTGGATTTGGTGAATTAGATGAAGGATTAGAAGAGATAGCGACCCTTCGATTGGCTCACCCAGAAGCATCCTTGAAAGAATTAGGGCAATTGCTTAGCGTACCAATTGGTAAATCAGGAGTTAATCATAGATTAAGAAAATTAAGTATTATTGCAGATAATTTAAGGGAACACAAGGAGGAGAAGTTATGATTACAAAACAAATAACAATTAAGATTCCAACAGGATTAGAGGCTAGACCAATTGCTTTACTTGTTCAAGTAGCTAGTCAATACGAAAGTAGTATTTATGTAGAAAGTGAAGAAAAGAAAGTAAATGCCAAGAGTATTATGGGTATGATGAGTCTTGCTATTGCGGCTGGTGAAACAGTTACAGTTATAGCTGATGGAACTGATGAAGAAACAGCTATGGAGAACATTGAAAAGTATTTAAGTAGCAAATAGTTGGTAATAAAGAAAAAAGGCTATAGTAAAAGTTGATTGGTGATCTACTTTTACTATAGCCTTTTTTGTATGAAGGTGAATATGCATACTTTGGCGAAAAACCAATGATGGTATGGTTTGACTATGGTGTCAACGAATGATACTATCAATATGTAAAATATATACAAAATAATCAAGTAGGAGGAATATGTAACAGAGTGAAACGTATAAAAGGTTGTATTGTTGTAGCTACTTGTATGCTAGGTGCAAGTCTTCTACACGGATCAATGTTCAAGGAAGTTACGATGAAGGCTAAGGAAAATGGTAATGCACAAATTATGCAAGTTAATACGGTGGAAGGATCAAAAGTAAAATCTGTCGTAGTAAGAGATAAAGGTAATAAAGTCATAACATCAATAGCTAAAGTTTATCCCAGTGTACATATGGAAATTAGCGAAGATCAAGTAGGAATCAAAACTGCTGAGGTTATGCTAGAATTTTCAGAAGAGAGATTAATTGAATTATCACAGGAAACGTCAGAACAACAACCACTCAAAATACATATAGAATGCCCTACTGCTGCAATTAAGGAATACTTAGAAACATCAGAAACAAATCAAGTTGACATAACAATACACATACCAGAGTCTATTATGAAAAAAAGTAATATACGGTTAGAAGAGATTATGCTTAGACAGGAAGCAATTACAACTCTTATAAAGAGTAAGAAAAGCATAACAATACGTATCGTGGGAGATGATAAAATAGTGAGATATACTTGGTTTCTAGATGGAAGACAACAAGGGAACCAAGAAAGAAAGGTTACAGATCTAAATCTTATGTTACGAGTGCGTGCAGCAACGGAGATAGAAAGTAACATTATTGAGCAATTCTTTAATGAAGCGAATAGGAATAAAGAATATCTAATAATTGAATTTTTACAAGAAGGTGTATTTACTGTACAAGCTAAGGTGAGCATAGCACTTGATTATGCAGTTACTGTGGACAGTGGTGATCGACTAAAACCCTTACCAAGTAACTTAAAACACAATAGGAATACTGCATATAGAGTGGATGTTAATGGACGGATTTCTCTGAATATAGCAGAAGGAGATGTTTATTTTTTTGAAATCATTCACTAGCTTTCAAAGTAATTGGAGAACATTTGTACTAGTAATGCTATCAAAAAAATGGTATGATAATAGAGAAAATATACGGATTTAGATAGATTAAGGTCGAAGGCGCCAATTGGGGCTCGCTTCTAAGAGAGTGTTTTGGTGAATTACTACGTTACGTCCTTGTCTTACACCAGAAACACATCACTTAAGGAGGAAATCATGAACTTTACACACTTACACGTCCATACCGAATATAGTTTGCTAGATGGATCGAATAAAATAACAGAATTAATAGCTAGGGTCAAAGAATTGGGAATGACCAGTGTAGCTATAACGGATCATGGTGTAATGTATGGAGTAATTGACTTTTACCGAGCTGCAAAGGCACAAGGCATTAAACCAATCTTAGGTTGTGAAGTGTATGTTACTTCAGGATCACGATTTGATAAAGAAAATAACAATAATGTTCGTTATAATCATCTTGTGTTATTAGCTGAGAATGATACGGGCTTCCATAACTTGATGAAGATTGTGTCCAGAGGTTTTACAGAAGGCTTCTACTATAAACCTAGGGTGGACTATGAAATATTAGAACAGTACCACGAAGGAGTAATTGCATTAAGTGCCTGTTTAGCGGGTATTGTTGCAAGTAATCTTAGAAAAGGTTTCTATGAAGAAGCGAAGAAGGAAGCATTACGCTTACAGGAAGTATTTGGTGAGAACAATTTCTTCTTAGAGATACAAGACCATGGAATTCCAGAGCAAAAGACGGTAAATCAAGGTATGCTTAGACTAAATCGTGAAACAGGAATTCCACTTGTTGCGACGAATGATATTCATTATACTTTAGCAAGTGATGAAGAACCACACGATATTCTTCTATGTATTCAGACACAGAAGAAGGTTGAAGATGAGAATCGTATGCGTTACGAAGGGGGACAATATTACGTGAAGTCTCCAGAGGAGATGGAAGAAATATTTCCTTATGCGAAAGAAGCACTTGAGAATACCAATAAGATTGCCGAGCGCTGTAATGTTGAAATTGTATTTGGTGAGTATAAGCTGCCAAGCTATGATGTTCCAGACGGATATTCTGCATGGGATTATCTTCAGAAATTATGTAATGAGGGATTAGAAGTGCGTTATCCAGATCCTTCGGATGAACTTAGAGAACGTTTGGCTTATGAATTACAAACCATTCATAGCATGGGGTTTGTTGACTACTTTTTAATTACTTGGGACTTTATTAAATATGCAAGGGATCATGGTATTATGGTAGGGCCAGGACGTGGTTCAGCGGCTGGTAGTATCGTTTCCTATACCCTTGGTATCACGAATATTGATCCAATTAAATATAATCTACTGTTTGAGCGATTCTTAAATCCAGAACGTTTAACAATGCCCGATATTGATATCGATTTTTGCTTCGAACGTAGACAAGAAGTAATTGATTATGTTGTACGCAAGTATGGTAAGGACCGCGTGGTGCAGATTGTAACCTTTGGAACAATGGCAGCCAAGATGGTTATACGTGATATAGGACGAGCACTTGATTTACCATATGCCTATGTAGATAGTGTTGCCAAGATGATTCCAACAGAACTTGGAATTACGATTAAGAAGGCAATTGATATCAATCCTGAGTTGAAAGCCTTATATAATTCCGATGAACAAGCAAAGTACCTTCTAGATATGTCAATGAAGCTTGAAGGATTACCAAGACATACTTCAATGCATGCTGCGGGCGTTGTAATTAGTAAGGCATCTATTGACGAATATGTACCGTTGTCTAGGGCATCGGATGATACCGTTACAACCCAGTTCACCATGACAACGTTAGAAGAATTGGGACTATTAAAGATGGACTTCCTAGGACTGCGTACGTTAACGGTTATACAGAATGCAGTCAGGTTAGTGAATAAGAAGTTACCAGAGGATAAACAGCTCGATATCGATCAGATTGACTATGCTGATAAAGGTGTATTTGAACTAATTGGTTCTGGTAAAACAGATGGTATCTTCCAGCTAGAAAGTGCTGGTATGAAAAACTTCATGAAGGAATTAAAACCGCAAAATCTTGAAGATATAATTGCTGGAATCTCCTTATATCGACCAGGTCCAATGGACTTCATACCAAAGTATATACGAGGTAAGAATGAACAAGATTCCATTGTATATGAGTGCCCACAACTCGAGCCAATTCTCGCACCAACGTATGGCTGTATTGTATATCAAGAACAGGTTATGCAGATTGTTCGTGATCTTGCGGGATATAGTTATGGTCGAAGCGATTTAGTTCGTCGTGCTATGTCTAAGAAGAAAGCTTCGGTAATGGAAAAAGAACGTCAGAACTTCGTATATGGTAATGAAGCGGAGAGTGTTAAGGGTTGCGTAAACAATGGAATACCTGAAACAGTTGCAAATCATATCTACGATGAGATGACAGACTTTGCAAAATACGCATTTAACAAATCTCATGCAGCAGCATATGCCGTTGTTTCTTATCAAACAGCATATCTAAAGAAATACTATCCAGTAGAGTTTATGGCTGCACTAATGACATCGGTAATGGATAATCCATCAAAGGTATCAGAATATATCTATAGTTGTAGACAGATGGGGATTCAGATTCTTCCGCCAGATATTAATGAAGGAGAGGGGAATTTCTCTGTGGCAGGTACGGATATTCGTTATGGACTTAGTGCAATTAAAGGACTTGGTAGACCTGTAATTGATGCGATTGTAGCGGAGAGAGAGGAGAATGGTAAGTTCCTTAATTTGAAGGATTTTGCGAAGCGACTAACAGGAAAAGAGATTAACAAGAGAACCATCGAAAGCTTTATAAAATCAGGTGCTGTAGATAGTTTACCTGGTACAAGAAGACAGAAGATGATGATCTATGTTAAAGTATTAGAGGATGTGAACCGTGAGAAGAAGGATTCCATCTCAGGGCAGTTTTCCTTATTTGATTTTATGGGTAAGGAAGAAAAAGTGGAAGAGATTCAGATGCCTGATGTGGGCGAATTTACAATAGATATGTTGCTTGGGTTTGAAAAAGAAGTGCTTGGAATCTATGTAAGTGGTCATCCGTTACAAGAATTTGAATCCTTGTGGAAAAAGAATATTACAGCATACTCAACAGATTTTGCATTGGACGAAGAAACAAACTGCGTGAAGGTAGAAGATGGCGAGACAGCCATAATTGGTGGGATGATTACGGCGAAGACGATTAAAGCTACTAGAAACAACTCAATGATGGCATTTATCACAGTAGAAGATTTATTTGGCAATGTAGAAGTAATCATCTTCCCAAGAGATTATGAACGTTATAAAGAGCATCTACTAGAAGATAACAAAGTATTTATTCGAGGTAAGATTACAGTAGAAGAAGACAAACCGGCTAAGTTAATATGCGCTGAGATTATACCATTTGATTCTTTGCCAAAAGATGTGTGGATAAAGTTTCCTTCAAAAGATGCATTCTTATTAAAAGAAAAAGATCTATATGAGTTATTAAGTGAAAGCGATGGGAAAGACCAGGTTATTATCTATTGTGAAGCAGAGAAAGCAAAGAAGCTACTTCCAAAGAGTAGAACAATCCATGCGAACCTTGATTTAATACAGAAATTAAAGGAGAACTATGGTGCTGATAATGTGAAAATAATCGAAAAGAGTATTGAAAAACGTAGAAAAATGGATTAGAATGTAGAAGATTATAAGCAGTTACATGTTAATAGTAATGAATAAAATGAATTTTATTCATTTTGTGCATTCAGCTTTTTAAAAGTTGTATAGCTATACAGTTACTATATATAAACATCTCATGGAGGTTTTTTATTATGGCAAAAGAAATCAATACAATTGGTATTTTGACAAGTGGTGGCGATGCTCCTGGTATGAACGCCGCAATCAGAGCAGTCGTAAGAACAGCACTTGCCGCAGGTAAAAAAGTTAAAGGTATCAGAAGAGGTTACAGTGGTCTGTTAGAAGAAGATATCATTGATATGGACGCGAAAAGCGTTGCAGATATCATATCAAGAGGTGGTACAGTTCTTTACACAGCTCGTTGTGCTGAATTCAGAACAGAAGAAGGACAAAGAAAAGGTGCTGAGATCTGTAAGAAACATGGTATCGATGGTGTTGTAGTTATTGGTGGTGACGGTTCATTCCAAGGTGCTAAAAAGCTTGCTAATCTAGGAATTAACACAATCGCTCTTCCTGGAACAATCGACTTAGATATCGCTTGTACGGACTATACAATCGGTTTTGATACTGCTGTTAATACAGCTATGGAAGCGATTGATAAAGTAAGAGATACGTCAACTTCACATGAAAGATGTAGCATCATTGAAGTAATGGGAAGAAATGCTGGTTATATCGCTTTATGGTGTGGTATTGCTAATGGTGCAGAAGATATTCTTATTACGGAGAGATATGATCATAATGAGAATAGAATTATCAACAACATCATTGAAAAGAGAAAAGTAGGTAAAAAACATCATATCATTATTAATGCTGAAGGTATTGGTGATTCTTATGCAATGGCTAAGAGAATCGAAGCAGCTACTGGTATGGAAACTAGAGCAACAATTATTGGACATATCCAAAGAGGTGGAAGCCCAACATGTAAAGATAGAGTTTATGCATCTGCTATGGGTGCAAAAGCTGTTGACTTATTAAGTGCAGGAGCAACAAACCGTGTAGTAGGTTATAGAAATGGTGAATTCGTAGATTATGATATCGATGAAGCACTTAACATGACTAAGGATATTGATCAATATTTATTTGATATCTCTAAAAAACTATCTAGATAATTTTGTGTAAATTGGGTTAATAAATAAACGAGAGCTGTCACATGAAAAGGGAGGCATTCCCAGTGTGACAGCTCTTTATATAACTTATGAAAACTTCGCACTTGAAGATTCCCTGAGTAGCTAACTGCAACTGTAGTAATTACTTACTCTAAGGGAGGTATTTTATGTATGAAGTTTGAGTAACTTATGATAAGTAGGTAAACTACTTCTAAGGAATCATAAATCATGGATAGACCGAAGGTCTATAGCACAATAGTAGGAGGAAATATATGAGTCCAAAGGCTAAAAAATTCATATCGTACTATAAACCATATAAAGGCTTATTCTTTGCGGATATGTTCTTTGCAATAATGGCTGCAGCAATCACACTAGTATACCCTATGATCGTAAGATACATAACGAATACAGTGTTGGTTCAATACGAGATGAACGAAGCATTACAAATTATTATCAAATTAACATTAGTTATGATTGGATTAATTATTGTTGAATTTATATGTAAATTCTTTATCAACTATCAAGGTCATGTGATGGGGGCCAAGATGGAACATGATATGAGAAACGAAATATTCGGACATTATCAGAAACTATCCTTTAACTTTTATGATAATCAAAAGATAGGGCAATTAATGTCTAGGGTCACGAATGATTTATTCGATCTAACGGAACTTTGTCACCATGGACCAGAAGATATCGTGATTTCATTAATCAAATTCATTGGAGCATTCGTTATTCTTCTATTCATCAACGTACCGCTAACATTAATTGTATTCTCTATAATCCCGGTTATGTTCATTTTTGCATATAAGCTAAAATCCAAGATGCATCTTGCATTCAAAAGGAATAGAGAGCGTGTTGCGGATATTAATGCACAAATCGAAGATAATCTTTCTGGTATACGAGTTGTGAAATCCTTTGCTAATGAAGATGTAGAATTAGTAAAATTCCATGAAAGTAATGGGCATTTTGTTGAGTCGAAGAGAAACAGTTATTTTATTATGTCAGTATTTCACTCTGGTTTAGGAGCATTCACAACGCTTATTAACGTAGCCGTTATTATTGGAGGTGGAGTATTTATCGTAAAAGATATTATTCAATTATCCGATTTACTGACGTATCTATTATATATAAACAATTTAGTAGACCCCGTAAAACAGTTAATTAACTTTACAGAACAATTTCAAAATGGAATTACTGGATTTGATCGCTACTTAGAAATCTTAGCAGTTGAGCCGGATATCGTAGATAGTAAAGATGCCGTTACTCTTACTGATGTAAAAGGTGAGATTGAATTCCAAGATGTTGCGTATCAATATAACGATACGGTAGCGGAAGTATTTCGTGACATTAACCTTCGTGTTAGACCAGGTGAATATGTGGCATTGGTTGGTCCGTCGGGCGTGGGAAAAACCACCATGTGTAGTTTGATACCACGTTTTTATGAGGTAACTAGTGGAAGAATCTGTATCGATGGAACAGATATCAGAGATATATCGTTATATTCATTACGCAAGAATATTGGTATTGTACAGCAAGATGTATACTTATTTGCAGGTACCGTTATGGATAACATTAGGTATGGTAAAATGGACGCTACTGATGAAGAAATCATAGAGGCAGCAAAGAATGCCAATGCACATGAATTCATAATGGAACTTCCAGATGGGTACAATACGTATATTGGACAACGAGGAGTTAAGTTATCAGGCGGTCAGAAACAGCGTTTAAGTATAGCTAGAGTATTCCTAAAAAATCCACCGATTTTAATTTTCGATGAAGCAACTTCAGCTCTCGATAATGAGTCAGAAAAGGTAGTACAGGAATCCTTAGAAAAGTTAGCTAAGAATAGAACAACCTTTGTTATCGCTCATAGACTATCGACAATTCGTAATGCAGAGAATATAATTGTGTTAACAGAAGATGGAATTAGCGAAAAAGGCACACATGAAGAGTTACTTGAACTAAATGGAATTTATGCTGAATTGTATAACATGACTAATCGGAAGTAAATCAAGCACGAACGAAGTGAGTATTTGATTTAACCCGATTAGTCAGCGATAGAACGGAGTTCTAGAGCTGGAATTACACGTTAGTGTAATTACGTACTCCGAAGGAGTTATTAGTCAACGAGGGAAATTACGGAGTGATTTTTTGAGTCTGTTGTGATAACCTGATTAGATAGAACGGAGTTCTAGAGCTGGAATTACACGTTAGTGTGATTACGTACTCCGAAGGAGTTATTAGTCAACGAGGGAAATTACGGAGTAATTTCTTGAGTCTGTTGTAGAAACTCCATTAGTCAGCATAAGTCAACGAAAGGGGAGAGGGTATGGTTGCAAGAAGTATGGAGACTCTTGATTTAGAGAGTCTCATGCGTACATACGGAAATGATGTTCTGAGAACCGCATATCTATATGTGAAAGATATACACTTGGCAGAGGATATCTTTCAAGAGGTTTTTCTCAAGGTAAACAACCGATATGATAGTTTCCGTGGCGAATGCGGGGTTAAGACGTGGCTTTTACAGATAACAATTAATACCTGTAAAGATTATTTGAAAAGTGCTTGGAATCAAAAGGTAGAAACTACAGATGAATTTAAGACACAGCAGGTAGTAGAAGAAGGCTATGAGAAAATCGAAAAAAAGGAAGATAACCAAGTGGTAAAGAATGCAGTAATGGAACTACCAGACAAGTACAAAGAGGTGGTTCTATGCGTATATTATCAGGATTTGAGTATTGAAGAGGCGGCTGATACGCTGCAGATTGCCGCAGGTACAGTTAAGAGCCGACTGAACCGGGCTAGACAAAAGCTAAAGAGTTCATTAGAGAGGAGGGTGTCATATGAAGAAACAAGAAGAGAATAAGGAAGAAAATAATGTTGTATTAAATAAATTATATGACATCAACAATCTGAAGAAGGATCTAGATGAAATACTTAACATAGAAGATATTACAGTATCAGAGTCTTTAATTCAAGCAACCTTAAAAAGAGCAGAGAAAGAACAAAGTAAACAACCAAAATCAAGTAATGAATCAATACCAAGTAATGACCCAGTACAAAGTAAAGAACCGATGCAAAGTAATCAACCAACAAGAAGTAAGAGAGGAGTTCCTTACCGTTATGGAATGATTGCTGCATGTGCTTGCATTCTACTTGTGGCAGGTATTCGTTTAATAACAAATCCGCTAGTAAGTAAGAATGATTCCGCGCAGAATATGGTATCTCAGGAAGAATCCGCTGCAGATACCTCGACAGGTAAGGAGGATATGGAATCTGCTGCAACTACAGATGCCAGTAATGCTGGAACTTCCGAGTCTGACGGAGAAAGTATTGTAGGTGACACAGAAAACAATAGTACGGATTCCACAGTGAGTACAGAGGAAGGTGAAGTAGTACCGTCATTCTTTGATATAGCAGATGAAGAGGGGACTCCATATACAGTCGCAGTTCAAGAAATCGAAAAAATTATTGTTTATGATGAAAATGGGGAAGCTATTAATAACGTGACGGATATATCAGATATTGAGAGCCTCTATAATGCATTTGCAAAAGTTGATGGTCAGGATCATGTAGAAGTAGTGCAAAATGAAAAACAAGAGGGACAACATGTGAGACAATATGCTATAATAGCTCAGGAAGATTCTGAATGGTCGGAACTTCATATATGGATAACAGATGTTGACAAAGAATCGTATATAGTAACGAGACAACTGGTAACATCAGCTGGAGAATCTATAACACACCGAATTACAGATGTTAGTTCAAATATAATCCAGAATGTTATTCATACAGGGTCTTGAGGAATACAGAGTAAGTAGTCGATAAAATAACATTAATAAGTCCTACGACAGAAGACGTATATTGGAGGTTACAATGGCAAAGTTATACTATCGTTATGGAGCAATGGGAAGTTCAAAGACTGCCAATGCCTTGATGGTTGATTATAATTATTATGAGAGAGGTAAAAAAGCCTATCTTGTGAAACCTAAAATTGATAATCGTGATGGTGAGAAAATTATTAAATCACGTATGGGGTTGGAGAGAAGCTGTGATTTCTTAGAGCATCTAGTAATGATGAACGATGAAGAAATTAAGGAGTATGATTGTATCATCGTAGATGAAGCGCAATTTGCAACGAAAGAGCATGTGGAATTCCTTGTTCATATTGTAGATGATCTTGGAATTCCTGTAATTTGTTATGGATTACGTGCGGATTTTCGTAACGAACCGTTCGAAGGGAGTCTTTGGTTAATGGCTTGGGCAGATCGTATTGAAGAGATTAAGACGGTTTGCTGGTGTGGAAAAGGTGCAACATGCAATGCGAGAATTGGCGAAGATGGCAAGATTGTACGTTCTGGAGATCAAGTAGTACTTGGTGGGAATGACAAATACATTGCCTTATGTCGTAAGCATTACCGTGAAGGTAACTTGGGTCACGATGCACAAAGTTAAAGGATCTGGTGCTAAAAGAGCTGGATAGTTGAGGATATAGTAATTAATTTAGGAAAATATTTAATAAAGTGTATAATTTCCTCCATTTAACAAATAATATCAATATCACTAGATTAATTGATAATGATATTACGTTAAATGGAGGAAATTTTTATGAAGGCAACTGGTATTGTAAGAAGAATAGATGATTTAGGAAGGGTAGTAGTCCCAAAAGAAATAAGACGTACTCTTAGAATTCGAGAAGGAGATCCACTTGAGATATTTACAGATCGTGAAGGAGAGATTATACTTAAAAAGTATTCTCCAATTGGAGAACTTAGTCAATTCGCAAAACAATACGGCGACGCATTATCACAAACAACAGGCCATGTTGTATTTATAACTGATCGCGATCAATTCGTATCTGTATCAGGAACGACCAAGAAAGAATTGGTTGGAAAACAAATTAGTAAAGAACTTGAAGATGCAGTTAATGAGAGAGAGAGTATATCAGCTGTTTCCACTGATAAATCCTTCATTAAGATTGGAAGCGATGAAGATAGTGAATATACATCCGAAGTTATTAGCCCTATCATCTGTGAGGGTGACGCAATAGGAGCTGTTATTATACTTACAAAAGATACAAAGACTAAATTAGGTGAAGTAGAGATTAAGCTTGCAGCTACTGCGTCTAACTTCTTAGGAAGACAGATGGAGCAGTAAGAGTTTATGGGATAGGACGCTGCACGTATTAAACTATGATTGCATTTTAGTTCGTTTGCAAAATTGTGTTGTTTATGTATGTTATTGAAACCAAATGCATTCACACACCAGCAAAATGAACAACTTCCTTACGCAGTATGCCATTTAGCGAACATGGAATGTTCGCATATGTCATACAGCGCAAGAAACTTGTTTTTTTGATGTTGCATTTCATTGCATTTGATTTCAATAACATACTTTAGACGTCAAATAGGTATTTTGCAAACAAACAAAAATGCGGTTTATTTACAATGGCGTGCAGCTGCATATCCTGATAAACTTATTAATTTATATTGTATTTTAATAACGTAGTGTTAATTTAATATGTAGCAAGATTATAGTTTGTTATTTTACGAAAACATTTAAAACGAATGTTTTTTGGCGACAAACAGACAATTAATTTCTATAAATGAAGAATAAATAAAGAGTTTCTACAGAAATGTAAATCATAATAAATGTGGTTGATAAAACGAGGAGGAATATAAGATGAAGAGTTTGGAGCATGAAGCGAATGTAGAGCCTTCAAATAGTGTTGAAATTGACTGTAATAAGGATATATACACCTTTGAAGAATTCGTTGATATAATCCGTGAATTACGAAGCGAACATGGGTGCCCTTGGGATAGAGAACAGACTCATGAAAGTCTTAGAGAATGTATGTTAGAAGAATGTTATGAAGCCATTGATGCAATTAACAAGAATGATTTAGAAAACTTAAAAGAAGAACTAGGAGATGTGTTATTGCAAGTAGCGTTACATACTGTCATAGCAGAGGAAACGAATGAGTTTACCATGGACCAAGTGACAACGGATATAAGTAAGAAGATGATTCATCGACATCCTCATATCTTTTCAGATGTTAATGTAGAAAATTCTGGTGAGGTACTTAGAAATTGGGAAGCTATTAAAGAGAAAGAAAAGAAAGAAGAGACAGTTTCAGACGGTATGTTACGAGTTGCAGAGGCATTACCTGCCTTAATAAGAGCGACCAAAATTCAGAAAAAAGCTGCTAAAGTTGGAGTCGAAGGAGAGGATACAAGGACCGTTATTAATTTACTAAAAACTTCAATAAATGAGATAGAAAAGCAAAGCACAATAGGTAATAGTTCTCATATTAAAGAGGAAATAGGGAAGACGCTCTTTTTGATTACGGATTTATCGAGAAAATTAGGAGTAAATGCTGAAAATTCCTTGACAAATGCTACAGATAAGTTTATAAATAGATTTATAGGTGTTGAACGGCTCGCTGAAGGAGAAGGCAAGCATCTTAAGGACATGTCCATAGATGAGCAGACTGCTCTATGGGGACGAGTTATAAAAAATATTTTTTAAGTAATTTATTATTCAGAGGAGGAGTTTATCCATGAACAAAACAGAATTAGTTGCAGCAATTGCAGAAAAAACAGAATTATCAAAGAAAGATTCCGAAAAAGCATTAAAAGCATTTATCGATGTAGTAACAGAAGAATTAGCTAAGGGTGAAAAAATCCAATTAGTAGGATTTGGAACTTTCGAAGTTTCTGAAAGAGCAGCTAGAGAAGGAAGAAATCCACAAACTGGAGAAACTATGAAGATCGAAGCATCTAAATCTCCTAAATTCAAAGCTGGTAAAGCATTAAAAGATGTTATCAACGCTTAATTGAGTGTAAATGATTAATAGTTAAGTTGCTCCATGTGGAGCAACTTTTTTTAAACATATTTTGTAACTGTCCAAAGCCAAGCTCTGAACAGTTACCTTATTTTTAGGAAGGTTGTTGAGAATATGAGATTAGATAAATTTCTTAAAGTATCACGTATTATTAAAAGAAGAACAGTAGCGAATGAAGCATGTGATGCTGGAAGAGTAGTGATTAATGGCAAGGTTGCCAAGGCATCCGCTAATGTAAAAGAAGGCGATATATTAGAAATCGCATTCGGTAATAAGGAAGTAAAAGTAGAGATACTTGATGTACAAGAAACTGTACGAAAAGATGATGCAAAAGAATTGTTTCGATATCTGTAGAAGCTATGTGCATGAATTTAAGGACCTCCTAATATACTTATGATAGATGTATATTTAGGAGGTTGTTTTATGGAGGAGAAGCAATTACCAAAGGCTAATCATAAGGTAACATTAACAAGTCGCAAGAGTGCTATAATTACAGGCGTGAATGACGTATTATCATTTGATGCGAATGAAGTGTTATTAGAGACAGAACAAGGGATTTTAATGATTCGCGGTGATGAATTACATGTTAATAGGCTTACGCTAGAAAAAGGAGAAGTGGATATTGATGGAAGAGTCGACAGCTTAACGTACTCAGATGGAGGGTATTCTAAAGGGAGTGAATCATTCTTTGGAAGGCTATTCAAGTAGGAGGTTAGGAGGGCAATATGACAGAGATCATTAATTTGGAGGTCCAATTCTTTTTGACATCAATTCTGTATGGAATTCTTTTGCTAGTTATTTATGATTGTATTCGTATCTTTCGAAGAATTGTTCCACATAAAGCATTCTTTGTCGCACTTCAAGATATTCTCTTTTGGCTTGTGGCGAGTATTGTTATATTCATTATGATTTATGAACGTAATAATGGAACAATTCGTGGCTTTGCAATACTTGGGATGTTACTTGGAATGATTATATACAATCAGATGCTTAGTAAGATAGTAGTTAAGGGAATTACCCTAATTATTAAAACGATTATTAAAGGAATCAAGAACGGGTTATCCATATTGCTTAAACCGTTTGCGTTCCTAGGTAAGAAATTAGGGAAGGTTTTTGGAATTGCAACGAGTAAAGTGAGCAAGGCGAATTCGAAGGTTGGAAGCAAAATTAAAAAAGTTGGAAAGAGTTCTGCAAAACAATTGAAAAATGCTGCTAAAACAGTTAAAATATCAGTAACGAAAAAATGATACATGGACGTACAATAAAAGAGTTATGAAAGAAAGGTGAATCGTATGATTATTGGACGAAAGACGAAAAAAAGGACAGGTTTATTCACAACTATTTGCTTAGTCCTTATGATCTGTGGTATTATCTTTTATCAAAAAGAAAGTTTGGATAAGAAGAGAATGACCTATCAAGAAAAAGACAAGGTGTTACAACAACAGATAGATGCAGAAACAGAACGTGCAGAAGAGATTGAGGAAAGACGAGCTTACGTCCAAACTAAGAAATACATAGAAGAGGTCGCTAGAGAAAAGTTAGGACTTGTTTATGAAGATGAGATTATTTTGGATCCTGGGAAGTAAGTGACAGGAATAGTATCTTGATAAAGTGAGATACTAACAGTAGCTATAATATTCTGAATTGAACAAATAAATAAAAAAATTCAAAAAAGTAGTTGACATTTATTATTTCTTTCAGTATAATAAATCTTGTCAGTGCGGCGGAGTAGCTCAGTTGGCTAGAGCATGCGGTTCATACCCGCAGTGTCGGCGGTTCAAATCCGTTCTCCGCTATCTTATAAGAACTTTAGGTAATTCATTAAGAATTACCTAAAGTTCTTTTTGGTTGCAACTAACATTCCTTGTGTAGTACAAGCTTTTCACTATGCATTACGAAGGGAATGGTAAAACCGTGTCAGCTAGCAGTTCTTAATATCCTAATTAGTGTGAGGTCCCTACATTCGAGCGAAATGCCGAGCGAGAGATTATATTGTCATAAACTTTTATGTAACTCGCCCGTTAATTTGACAAACATTTCATACAATTACTTCTATAATTTCGGATTGACAGCCAAATTAACGAAAAGGAAGTGTAATGTATGAAAGAAATTACTAAGAGAGGCATTGCGATTACTCTTATAGGACTTATGGTGTCACGAGCGCAATTTCTATCCATGAATCCCATTGCGGTTGCATTCTTCGCAGCAGCATATGTAGAGAAGACAATGCGACCCTTTTTACTAATTGGAGTAACGATTGGTTCTGCCATGGTCTTACCAACGGTGGAAGCCATAAAATATACATTTGTGATAATACTATTAGCCATTATAGGTAATCTAATTGAGAATCGGACTAAGAATAAACCAATCCCTTTGCAAGCTTTTGCATTCATAGCGGCTATTGTAACAGCGGGAATATCCTTAACAAAATATTTTTTGAGTTATGGTACGAGGGAACAATTACTCTATATTGCATTAGAGGCAGTATTAATTCTGTGTCTAACATTAGTCTTTAGTCGTCCAATCAAGTTTATCTTATATGGAGAGATGGGACAAGCAATGGATAATGAACAACTAATTAGTATGGCATTGCTAGGAGGGTTGGTGATCTATGGGATACCCGATATCGGAGGAATTGAATTCTCACTATTCAAGACTACGATATTCTTCCTGATCCTACTTATGGGATATAAGTATGGTGCAGGAGCAGGAGCAATAAGTGGAACGGTTTGTGGTATAGTGATGGGGGTACAAGGATATATAAACGTCACTGGAACGACAATAAAAGAAGATCTATTGCCTATTGTGGCGGTGATGTGCTGCCTAGGAATATTGGTAGGAATGTTCCGTGAAGTGGGGCGCCTTGCGACAGCAGTTGCATATAGTGTTGGTATAATTGGTGCAAGCTACTTATATGATGAATTTCTTATGACAACAACACAAATAGGAGCTATCGTATCCAGTGTCATTTTATTCTTATTCTTGCCAGCAACCATAATGCGGCGTATTCAGGGGAATACGGAACGAAAAAGTGAGATGCAGTTTATAGAACAAAACATACAGAGTATGACGAGACAGAAACTACACGGATTTGCAGAATCCTTTCAGAAGTTATCGAGTACTTTTCATACAATATCGGATACAAGAACTTCATTAAGTAGACAGGAAGTGGATGCGATATTTGATGAATTATCAGAACGTTTGTGTAAGGATTGTAGTAATTGTGCAGCTTGTTGGAAGACTGATTTCTATGATACATATAAAGCAACATTCAGTATTTTGAATTCTGTGGAACAGAACGGTTACATATGTGAGGCCGATGTGCCAGTGGCGTTTGCAAAACGATGCATTAACCTAGGCGAATTTTTATCGGAGACCAATCGTAGCTTAGAGATTGCGAAGGTTAATCTTAATTGGACGAATCGAATGGCGGAGAGTAGAGAGGCAATTGCAGGTCAATTAGGTGAAGTAGCGAAGATAATCGATGACTTCTCTAAGGACCTTTCAGATACAATAGCTGTAAATAGTGCCGAAGAACGGCAGATCATTAATCAGTTGAAACTAAATCATATACAGGTGAAACAGATATCCATCATGGAGAGGCGGAGTAAGAGACAGGATATCTATGTAGTTGCGAGAACATCAAAAGGACGATGTATCACAACGAAGGAAACGGCAACAATTATAGGTAGTGCCATTGGCAAAAAGGTTAAGCCAGATGAAGGGAGTAAGAATATTCTTACAAAGGATTATGAAACGTTTATATTTGTGGAAGATACAACGTTTAAGACTCTAACAGGTGTGGCTAAAGTTCCAAGAGTAGGGGAAAGTGTGTCGGGAGATAATTTCTCAATCATGAATCTTGGTACGGGGGATATGATTATGACGTTATCAGATGGTATGGGAAGTGGCAAATTGGCTTGTGAAGAAAGTGAGTCCGTTGTTGAATTACTAGAACAGTTAATTGATGCTGGATTTAAAGAAGAATCAGCCATTAAGCTAATTAATTCCATCTTAGTAAGTCGTTCGGAAAGTCAGATGTTCTCTACCGTAGATATGAGTATATTAAATCTCTATACAGGAATCTGTGATTTTATTAAGATTGGAGCTTCAACAACTTTCATTAAACGTGATAATTGGGTGGAGAGTATCTGTTCAACCACATTACCAGTAGGTATGTTTAATACGGTGGATTTTGATGGTGTTTCGAAGAAGTTATATGATGGAGATTTTATTGTAATGGTTACTGATGGAGTCTTAGATTGTATTCAAGGAGAGAATAAGCAACAAGAAGTAGAACATATTATTATGAGCATTAAGAGTAGGAATCCACAAGATATGGCAGAACAGATTCTATCAAGAGCAATGGAGTATAGTGATAATGAAGCCATTGATGATATGACTGTATTAGTAGCAGGGGTTTGGAAAAAATATTAGAGCGTGAGACTTGCTATTTTTACAATTGAAGTATAGAATAGCTGATAGTTAAAACATTACTGTTCACAAGCAATCTCCGCGAGGTGTTTTTTGTGAGTGAAGTGCAGCGAAAGTCACGGAAAACCCGAGAATTGCGGCGCGAAACGGTGCTTTATTCCGTTTCTGTGCATCGCGAAGCGTGTTACTGCTTGGAGCACTGCCGTATTGGGGCAGTGTGAACAGTAACGCTAAAACATTTGGAGGACTAAACCCATGCTTAATAAGGTGAAGCAATATATAGAGTCGAATCGAATGCTGAGGAATAAAGAAAAGGTAGTATTAGGAGTATCAGGTGGTGCTGATTCTGTCTGCCTTTTCTTTGTATTGCTTGCGCTTCGTGATACCTATCAGTTAGAACTGCATGTTGTTCATGTCAATCATATGATCCGTGGCGAGGAGGCAGATGTCGATCAAGACTATGTGGAGAGAATCTGCAAAGAGAATACTATCCCATTCCACCTTGTGAAAGAAGACGTAAAGAAGTACGCCAAAGAACAGCATCTATCAGAAGAGGAAGCAGGAAGAAATATTAGGTATCAGGCATTCGAACAGGTACGTGAGGAATATAATTGTGATGTCATTGCTGTTGCACATAATAGCAATGACTGTGCGGAAACAATGTTGTTCCAGTTAGTGAGAGGAAGTGGACTTACAGGCTTAACTGGTATTCCATCTGTAAGAGACCGTATTATTCGCCCACTATTATGCATAACAAGAAAGGAGATTGAACAATATCTTGATGCGCAAGGTATTCCTTATCAAACAGATGCCACGAATTTACAAACGGAATATACAAGGAATAAGATTCGTCTACAGGTATTACCCTATCTAGAGAAGCATATTAATAGCCAAGCTATTTCCCATATAGTAAAATCGGCACAGATGCTTAAAGAAGTGGAAGAATTTATAGAAAAACAGACAAAAATTTGTTATAATAGATTGGTTCAATGTAAGGATGCTAGATACTGCTTTGATCGAGAAGAGTTTCTAAAGGAAGATACCGTGATCCAAAAGACGGTTGTTAGAGAGATTCTTAGAAATCTTAGCGGTCAGTTAAAGGACGTTGAAAGTATCCATATTGAGGATATATGTGGTCTTGCTGCAAAAGGTGTCGGTAAAAAAATAGATTTACCATACGGTATTGTAGCATACAATGGTTATAAGAATCTAATACTAACAAACAATAAGGTAACAATTAGTGATAATGATTTCATGGAAGGAAAAGAGTATCCCTTGATAGAAGAACCTAGAGAGAGTTCTTTAGATTTAATCAACAAACAAAGTGGAGTGATTGATTTAGCTAGTGGTGAAAAGCTAGGGTATGTAACCCACACCCTTACTCAGAATGAGAAAGCCAATCTATTGGATAAAAAACTGAACGTTTGGGATACTAATCAGAATGTGATTTCTAGTATTGACTTGCAAGTATATCAGAATACGAATTTTTATGAAGAATATAAAAAAAGTATGATAAATACTAGAAATGGGTATACGAAATGCTTTGATTATGATAAAATAAAAAATGCTGTTCAATTACGTACCAGACGAGAAGGCGATTACATGCAAATTGATGCTAAGGGTGGAACGAAGAAGCTTAAATCAATCTTTATTGATAAAAAAATTCCACAAAAAGATCGTAACCTTATCCCATTGTTAGCAGATGGTAATCATATTATGTGGATACTGGGATCACGTATTAGTGAAGCATATAAATTAAGTGAAAGTACCAAAACAATACTTATTGTTTATTTATTTGGAGGAAAATGAAATGGAAGACAAGATAAGAGTATTACTTAGTGAAGAAGAAGTTGATAAGAAAATTCGTGCACTAGGTGATCAAATCAGCAAGGATTATGCAGGAAAGAGCATTCATCTAATCTGTGTATTAAGAGGTGGTGTGTTCATCACTTGTGAACTTGCAAAGAGAATTACTGTACCTGTAACTATGGACTTCATGTCAGTGTCTAGTTATGGAGACGGAACAGAAAGTTCAGGTAGGGTTAAGATTGTTAAAGACCTTGATGACACGATAGAAGGAAAAGAAGTATTAATCGTTGAAGATATTATTGACTCAGGAAGAACATTAAGCTATCTTATTGAGTTGTTAGCTTCAAGAAAGCCAAATAGTATTCGTCTATGTACCCTTCTTGATAAACCAGAAAGAAGAGTAACTGATGTAAAAGTTGATTATGTTGGATTTAACATTCCAGACGAATTTGTAATTGGATATGGCTTAGATTATGCTCAAAAATATCGTAACCTTCCATTCATTGGAGTAGTTGAAAACGATTAATAAAAAAAGGGAGTAAGGTTGATGGCGCCGATTTGATTTATATTGCTGACATTGACCTAAATAGAAGGGAGGTATTGCTTTGAAGAAGCAGATGAAAGGACTTGGTTTCTATGCCATTATTCTTGCTATCATTGTTATGGCTATGTTGCTGTCAGATAGTTTGAATAAAGTAAGTACCGATTCATATAGTCTGTCACAATTTACTGCAGACTTGAAAGAAAAGACAATTAAGACAATTGACGTGTACATGAATGAAGAGGTGCCAACTGGTCAGGTTAAGGTAACCTTTATAGATAGTGATAAGTCAGCTTCAAATTTCTATGTAGCTGATACAAGTAAGATTGAAGATCTTGCAACGGAGCATGGTTACAATGCGGCTGTTCACGATGTAAGTCGACCAAGTTGGATTATGCAATTGTTGCCTTATATACTAGGTTTTATTGTAATTATTGTATTATTCTCCTTTATGACTAGTCAAGTTTCCGGTGGCGGAGGCAATTCCAAAGTAATGAACTTTGGTAAAAGTAGGGCTAAGATGTCAACTGATGAGAATAAGAAGACAACATTTAAGAATGTAGCAGGTCTTGACGAGGAAAAAGAAGAACTGAGAGAAATCGTAGATTTCTTGAAAGAGCCAACAAAATACATGCAAGTTGGTGCTAGAATTCCAAAAGGTGTCCTATTAGTAGGTCCTCCGGGAACTGGTAAAACTTTATTAGCGAAAGCAGTAGCAGGAGAAGCAGGTGTACCATTCTTCAGTATCTCCGGTTCTGATTTCGTAGAAATGTTTGTTGGTGTTGGTGCTTCTCGTGTAAGAGATTTATTCGAAGAAGCAAAGAAAAATGCACCATGTATCGTATTCATTGATGAGATTGATGCCGTTGCAAGACGACGTGGTACTGGTCTTGGTGGTGGTCATGATGAAAGAGAACAAACACTGAATCAAATGTTAGTTGAGATGGACGGTTTTGGAGCTAACGAAGGAATCATCGTAATGGCAGCAACAAACCGGGTAGATATTCTTGATCCAGCAATCCTTCGTCCAGGTCGTTTCGACCGTAAGGTTACAGTAGGACGTCCAGACGTGAAAGGTAGAGAAGAGATTCTTCATGTTCATGCAAAAGGAAAACCACTTGGAGAAGATGTAGACTTAAAACAAGTTGCTCAGACAACAGCTGGTTTCACTGGAGCTGACCTTGAGAATTTATTAAATGAAGCTGCAATCTATGCAGCAAAAGAAAATCGTGCATTTATTATGCAAGAAGATATTACACATTCATTTATCAAAGTTGGTATCGGTACAGAGAAGAAGAGTCGTGTTATCTCTGATAAAGAGAAGAAGATTACTGCATATCATGAAGCTGGTCATGCGATTTTATTCCATGTACTACCTGATGTTGGTCCTGTATATACGGTATCCATCATTCCTACCGGCAATGGTGCAGCAGGATATACAATGCCTCTTCCGGAAAAAGATGAGATGTTCAATACGAAGGGCAAGATGACACAAGATATCATTGTAAGCCTTGGTGGACGTATTGCAGAAGAAATGATCTTCGACGATATCACAACAGGAGCTTCTCAAGATATTAAAGTAGCCACAAAGACAGCAAGAGCAATGGTAACACGTTACGGATTCTCGGAATCCCTTGGTCTAGTTAACTACGATAGTGACGATGATGAAGTCTTCATTGGTAGAGACTTAGCTCATACCAGAAGTTTCAGCGAGGATATTGCTCGTTCTATCGACGAAGAAGTTAAGAGAATTATTGAAGATTGCTATGATAAAGCGAAGAAGCTTCTTACAGACAATATTCAAGTGCTTCATGGTTGTGCTGATTTACTTCTTGAAAAAGAACGTATTACGAGAGAAGAATTCGAATCTTTATTCGTAGCCGATGAAATACCTGCAAACAGTATAGAAGCCGATATAACTGAAAGTGGAGATTCTGAAATCTAATATTAGACATAAATAATTGTTTGAATAAAGGCAGCTTGTAAACTCGTATCACGAGATTGCAAGCTGTTTTATTCAGTGCTAGTATTACGGTGTTCTGTGTTTTGTGTTTGGTAAGTGAAATACTGATAAACGTATAAAGTTGAAGTGCGTTATTAAAACAACAATAATGAACATATCATAGAAAAAACAATTATGATTTAGTTACAAAATATTAGGGGACTAAAAGAAAGCAATATACGCCTTGGATTTGTAAAAAACTAGGAAGAATCAAAAGACGAGAAGTACGAGAAGCAAATAATGGTATATAAGTACAGTAATTATTTGGACGAGATGAAGTTCACCTGTCACATTTGACAAAAAAAGATTTATATTTATAAAATGTTTATGCACACTTATATGGTACATCATGCTATACTAATAAACGTAAACCCCAATACATTATATAGTTTTTGCTACACCCCATAAGTAACAAAAATACCTTCTCCAAAAGAGGACAGCAGATCGGATGGCTGTCCTCTTTTACTATATATAGTAGGGAAAAATATACAGATGAGTTATATAAGCAAGAACATGTTATAATATAAATCCTAAAACAATGTATGGTCAAATTGCTAGTGGTCCATGCTTATAGTGTGATAGAAATTATTCTGATTTGTGAACTATGGTGAAAATAATTAAAAATCCATGGTTGTATAATGAAAACGTGTATATTAGAATAAAATAGTTATCAGATAAATAAATACATATTAATATATTTGAAATAGAGGGAAGGTGCAAAAGAGACAGCACCAAAAAGAGAAAAGAGGGGCTTTCACATATGAATTTTAATACGAACTTCAATCAGCTGACGAAATATGAAAAGCTAAATGCTTACATGGAACATGTAGCACCGATTTTGAATCTTGATGCTTTATTTTGTGATGGAACCAAACAATACCGTATTCCGGAAGAACCAATGGCAAATGATGAGGTGAACATCCGCTTTCGTACCGCTAGAGAAAATGTGGATGAGGTTTATCTGATTTCGACATACAATAGGCAAGTGATGAAGAAGATTAACCACGATATGTTGTTTGACTATTATGAGGGGACCATTCAATTAGAAGAAGCGAAAGTGGAATACTATTTTGAGGTTCGAAGTGGACATTTCACCTGTTATTATAATCGTAAGGGCGTCATGAATGAAGTACAGAATAACTATAACTTTGTTCTTATGCCCGGCTTTCAGACACCAAATTGGGCGAAAGGGGCGGTCTTTTATCAAATCTTCGTTGATCGTTTCTGCAATGGAGATACCAGTAATGATGTATTGGACAGAGAATACACGTATATTGGAGAAGGAACAAGTGAAGTTAATGATTGGAACAAGTATCCATTATCAATGGGAGTAAGGGAGTTCTATGGTGGGGACTTGCGGGGCGTCATGAAGAAGTTAGATTATCTTCAGGAGCTTGGAATCGACGCTATCTATCTAAATCCAATCTTTGTATCTCCTTCCAATCACAAATACGATATACAAGATTACGATTATGTTGATCCTCATTTTGGAGTGATAGTTAAAGATGAGGGAGAGTTACTACAACCAGGTGATACGAATAATCAGCATGCAACCAGATATATTACAAGAGTTACTGCTAAGGAGAATCTTGAAGCCAGTAATGAATTGTTTATTGAGCTAGTAGATGAGATTCATAGGAGAGGTATGAAGATTATCCTAGATGGAGTTTTCAACCATTGTGGATCATTCAATAAGTGGTTAGATAGAGAATGTATCTACAAAGATGAAGAAGGATATGAAAAGGGTGCTTATGTTGATGAAAACAGCCCTTATCGATCATTTTTTAAATTCCGTGATGGTACATGGCCATACAACACTCGCTATGATGGTTGGTGGGGGCATGATACACTACCAAAGCTAAACTACGAGGAATCACCAAAGTTATATCAATATATAATGGATATTGCGAAGAAATGGGTTTCACCACCGTTTAATATTGATGGCTGGAGACTTGATGTAGCAGCTGACTTAGGACATTCCAATGAATACAATCATAAATTCTGGAAGGATTTTAGGAGAGCGGTCAAAGAAGCAAATCCAGAGGCGATAATACTTGCAGAACATTATGGAGATCCTAGTTCGTGGCTACAAGGCGATGAATGGGATACTGTAATGAACTATGATGCCTTCATGGAGCCACTAACCTGGTTCTTAACCGGAATAGAGAAACACAGTGATGAATCAAGAGACGATCTCTATGGGCATTATGAAGCATTTTATGGATCTATGAGTCATCATATGACAAGATTTAATACACAGTCTTTATTAGTAGCTATGAATGAATTATCCAATCACGATCACTCTCGTTTCTTGACTCGGACCAATAGAAGAGTAGGACGTACCGCAGCGAATGGTCCAGATGCAGCGAATTACGGCATTAATAAGGCTGTTATGAGAGAGGCAGTCCTAGTTCAGATGACATGGCCAGGGGCTCCTACAATCTATTATGGAGACGAGGCAGGCGTATGTGGGTGGACGGATCCGGATAATCGTAGAACGTATCCGTGGGGACATGAAGATAGAGGCTTAATCGCATTGCATCAAGAACTTATTCATATACACAAAAGTTATGAAGCTTTGAAGACTGGTTCCATGATTTTCTTATGTGGAGGAAATCATTATTTCAGTTATGGACGTTTTGATACTAGCGATAAACTGGTTATCATTGTGAATAACTTGCAACAAGAACAGACAATCGATATACCAGTATGGCAAGTCGGTATACTTGATACCGATCGTTTGGTGAGAATCATTCAGACCAATAGAGAAGGATATAATCTAGAAGCGAAGAGATACCAGGTGCGAGAAGGCTATGCCAAGGTGGTAATGCCACCAGAATCTTCTACGATTATAAAGACAATTGACACTTTCTAGTCAGTTGTCTTTTTTCATAAGGGAAAGAAGGAAACATTTTAAGACTTTAAATAAGCAAATTTTGTTTATAAACAAGAAAATTGGGAAAATTAAAAAAACTTGAAAATAATACTTGCAATTTTTTAGTTTTCTGCTATAATAATATCTTGTCAGAGCAATTAAGGAAGGGTTCCCGAGTGGCCAAAGGGGGCAGACTGTAAATCTGTTAGCTACGCTT